>Ga0255336_100521_pt1 | contig 56256 bp, 68 predicted proteins | sample MeOH1_35cm_T3_17_FD_189102 | JGI IMG/M metagenome (GOLD analysis project Ga0255336, IMG submission 189102) | Sandy soil microbial communities from University of British Columbia, Vancouver, Canada - MeOH1_35cm_T3_179 | ecosystem: Engineered > Artificial ecosystem > Sand microcosm > Unclassified ... | reverse complement strand
AGTCGCAGTTGGCCTCCAATTGGCCGCAAGGGGGGGGGGAAGGGCCAATTGATTACACGCCTCCCGGCGCTGCCGTTCGCAGCTTTTTGCATTCGTCCGATCTTGCAGGCGGCATTGAGCTGGGTGGTCGGGGCGTATTCGCATTACGGTCGGACAACCAAGAAGGATCAAGATGTTGGCGAGCACATCATTCCAGCCAAGCTTGACGAGATATAGCAGTGTCAGCAGAGTCTTGCAGACTGCGAATGTGATCCAAATCCTAGAATGCTCGTATACGGTCATATCCGTGAAAGAATGGTCGCTAGATGCATTGCGGTCGTTGATGCTGGATGTTGTTTTGTGCCTGGGCATTTTCTTGGGAGCCTTTTTGGGCACGGGTCACGTGCTCTGATGTTTGCACGTGATATCCTTGGCAGAGAACTTGGCGCAGAGCTCCCCTGGAAGTGTGAAAAGTTTTTGGCACAGCTGAAAGGTAGGGCGTGTAATTGGCCAACATGCATTTCATGCTCCGTTGATGATTGGCCTGATTTTGTCAGTACTGAGCAGTGCGATCGCTTTCTGACAAAATCAAGTCCCTTCTTGCAAAGAGGATGCTGCATCTGCTTGCTTGAACGAGAGCTCACTTTTTCCGGGACTAGTCAGAAAGTGAGGCTGTTCTCAACCTTGTTCCTGACCTTGGTCCTGCATCGGCCTCCCGCCATGACGTCGGTTTGCATCCGTGCCTTCTCCAGCCTTTGCTGAAACTGTGGTTTCTGAGGGCTATATCCACGGATACAATATCCGGCCACAGCAGCGGGACCCATCCGACGCCATCGCTTCTCCAGAAAGGTCCAGAAAGCCCAGCCTGGCCAAAGACTCTGGCCCATCGCAGACAGGCCCGTCCACAAACATGGACCACGTCCTCAACACCCAAACTCACAGTGGCACCATCCACCCGGCGTGCCATAAACACTGCGTACCGGAATCAGGCGACACGGCCCGGTTAGTGGCAACAATATACTACAATGGGCCCCAACCACGACACTTGCGCGTCCAATCGTCCCAGGCGAAGCCAACCGTCAGCCTATCAGAACAGCCTCTTGAACAGCCTCCGGCTGAGCCTGAGCCTCTCGATCACCTCTCCGACTCTTACCTTTCCCAGCGATGCCTGACACACTTCCTCTCCACTGTTGACAGCGTGCTCATCCAGAACAGCCCCGAGCAGAGGCGTCTGACATCATCCCACCGATGCCTTTCGCCGGACTCGTCCAAGCCTCGGGTGATGGAAATCACGTTCTCCCTCCCGCCGAATCCTGAACATCTGCCATTGTCTCTGGTATCCAAGCATGACTCCATTTCCAGGTTCGAGCGCGAGTGGAATTGTGAAATCGTTTGGCAGCCATGCTCGGTCTATCGTCGTCACAAGCGTCTTTGCGTCTTCGACATGGATTCCACCCTCATCCACCAGGAGGTCATCGACGAGATCGCCGCCGTCATCGGCGTGCAGAAAGAGGTCTCGGCCATCACGGAGCGGGCGATGAATGGCGAACTCGACTTCGCCGCCTCCCTCAAGGCCCGAGTGGCGCTGCTCAAGGGCGTGCCCAGTGACGTCTTTGAGCGGCTCAAGCCCCAGATCAGAATTACCGCTGGCGCCAAGGAACTCTGCAAATGCCTCAAACGGCTCGGGTTTACTTTGGCCGTCCTCAGCGGCGGCTTCCAGCCTCTGGCCAACTGGTTGGCCGGCGAACTCGGCCTCGACCACGCATTCGCGAACCACCTCATCTCCGACCCGTCGACGCAAACGCTGACGGGCGAACTGGATCCGGATTACCCCATCGTCGACGCGCAGCACAAGCTCAACCTGCTCCTTGATCTCGCGGCGGAGAGCAACATCCCGCTGGCGCAGACCATGGCCGTCGGTGACGGCGCCAACGACATCCCCATGCTGAAAAAGGCCGGACTGGGCATCGCCTGGCGGGCCAAGAGTAAAGTCCAGATGGAAGCGCCGGCTCGGTTGAACGTCGGCGAGAGCATGCTTGATTTGGTGTACCTGCTGGGCTTGACCAAGGCCGAAGTCGACGAGTTGTTGACAGAGTAAAAAACGAAATGGGTATGCTGAGACCAAGATCCAAGGTCTAACCATTACTCCTGACGTTCCGGCAGAGTGCTTTAATGCTTCAGTATTTCAATGCTGCATGTCCATGGTCGGCCGAGGGAACAGAATAAGGATGAGGAGCAGAATGAGAGAAACGAACAAGACACGATACGAGAGCCTCAAAGTCACTGACATCCATAGACACCCAATCAAGCTTGACTCTCAAATTCCATAAGAAACACTGCTCATTACAATTCTGATATGCAGCACCCTGTCCCTATTGTACACCAGCTTGCACATGATGCCAGCGCTCTGCACATCACAACATGATACCCGCTTGAGCAAGTAGATGCCTTCCAAAACCGGCATCTCCCGCTGCTGAAAAACTCTCCACTATTGTAGCACTGGTTGGTTCTAGCTGGCGCTGGTGTTTGCAGCACTGCCGCCACCGATTTTGCTTCCGTCACCGCTCACAATCTCAAAGGTGTCCAAGTCTGCGGTCAAGTTCAGTGCTCCGAATCCCACGTCCACTGTTGCCGAAGACGGCCGGTTTTCGCTGACAAAGAACTCCTCCAACCTCTGCTGTGCATTGACAGCGACGCTCAACGTGCCGGATTGCTCCAGGACATAGAGCACCACGATCTTGGCGAACTCGACTTGAGATTCAGTCACATTCACCGGCCCAGTAGAGGATGAAGTGGGCGTGGGCGATGACGACGACGAGGATGATGCCAGCGCGGTGCTGGTCCCACCAAAGCTGGTCACCGCGGAGGTAGAGGCACTCGCGACCCCCGAGTCTGTGGGTTCGGCGGGGGTCGAGGCGGTGCCGGTGCTTGTCGCCTGGAACACGATCCCGTTGGAAGTTCCAATCGTGACACCGTCTGAGCGTGCCTCGAGTGGCAGAAGCCCTCGCTGTGTGACGTGCGGAATGGCGTGCAGAGGCAGACTTGCAGTGGGAACTTGCGAGTTGAAACCCGGCAGGATGACAAAACGCTTTCTCCTTGTGACCTCTTCGTTGAGCGTGCTCGAGTTGAAATCCACCAGTGAATTTTCGCTCGTGCACGAGAGGTTATTGGCAGAGAAGACCGACAGTAAAATGGAGGCGTTGAGGGGAATGTCGAATCGGCTCTGAGCATCTGAAAACAAAGGCGTGATGGACAACCCCATCGTGGCGTTCTGGTACTTGTTGGACCCGTCGGTCACGGTGGTCGTCGTGCAATCTCCGGACGTGCCCAACATCTGGCAGTGGTCACCAATGAAGCCATTGGCACAGACACAGTTGCACGCGTTGCTGCTCACGATGCTGACCCCGCCATTCTGGCAAGGGTCCGTCTGTGAACAGTGGCTGAGATTCACGTGGCTTCCACGTTGTCTCGGAACCAGGATCAAGAAAACCGGGATCAACACGGCGGCGGCGATGAGGGCGATCAATAAGACAAAGACGCCAATGAATATCGGCAATGATAAGCCGCAACAGCGCCGAGGCAGCCTTCTGGCCTCTTTCCCTCTCTTCAATGAGGCGGAACCTCCGTCTTTCTCTGACAGCGGCCAGGTGGTTTCGCGGCGAGGGGTGCCGCCTGTCGCCGGCGCCGGAAAGGCTGAGATCATGTCTGACATGGTCGAGTGACGCTCGGTGGAACCCAACTTCTCAGTACTGCCAAACATGTCCAGCATGCCGATTCGACTGGCCGTCTTTCCTCGGTCCAGGTTGGCGGCCAGTTTGGTGGCCCGTCGGATCAGGTCTGCGAGGCTGGTGGTGCTGCCTCGGTTTTCCGCTTCTCTGACCGCGCCCATGTCCAGCCTCGGTGGTCTTCTGCTCGGCGGAATCTTGTCACTCATGGCGCGTTGCTCAATGCCCAGTCCCAACAAGGGATTGGAGGACTGGGCAGAGGAGCCGGACATGGGCGTCTGTGTCTGCGTCCGGCCAGACGGTATAGCCTCAGCGAATTGTGGAGGCTGAATTTCTTCTCTATCGGTCATGGGAGAGGATGAAGGGGAGCCGTCAAACGGCATCCTTATGGGCGTGCGAGTCCGGGGCTCCGGCGTTGCATTTTGTCTCTGCTGAGGATGAATGCTCATTCCCGCGGCCACCGCGGCACTGAGAACATTCATCATCGCAGTACGGGTGGTCGGCGGCGTCGTGGCGGACGTGGTGTTCTCCTGGGCCGCCGCCTGCTCCGGGTGAATGCCCCGAGCTCTCACATCGGTCATGGCAGCCTTCGCCCGCTTTCCAACACTGGCTTGTCTGACGATTTGAGGGTCGATATACGGCGACTCAGCCATGCTCGCCTCAGGCTTGGTATCGATCTCTTGAAGGGGCTCAAATGCATCATACGCTTCGCTATCCGTATATATCGAGCCAGAGTCTCGCCGAGGCGTAGCAAATCCGCGAGATTTTGAGCTGGGAGTCGTCCCGCCCGGCGTCGTCCGGGGCTCAGTGGAATCGTCTCTCAAGGATGACATGTAAGATTCGTGCATGTTGTATCGACTCCGCTTGAGCTGCGGCGACTGCGGGACCGGTGGAGGTGCTCGCGGAAATTTGAAGCCATGCACTGATTGATCTGACGCTGCCGGCCGTGGTTGCTGCTGCTGCTGCTTGTTCGCATCGTTCGTCGGTGGAGGGGCCACCCCCGTGCCCGCAGGCACTGGCCTCGTACTCATCTTGATATTGGGAGGTATTCTGACCGAAGGATGTGGGGGAAACACTTGGCTATTTCCGGAGCCGGGATGCGCGCTGCTGTAATGAGGATAGTGGAAACGGGTATCATAGTTGGGTCTCTGCACGGGACGAGGGCGAGAAGGGTCCATCTGCGCTCGAAGCCGGTTGGAAGCTGCAAATCTGCTGTACTCGTTTGCAGACGAAGGGGAGAAAAGTCATGTGCTCTTTGAAAATTGCAATGGGCTGCCGGAGAGAAGAATGATATCGAGGTAAAGAATGGTGATCGGAGGAAGAATGGAAGCGGCGTGAACGAGTGAAGCCGAGACGATTGAAGTAGGTGAAGATCCCGGTTAGTGAATAAGATGCATGTTCCGGCATGCAATCGACAATTCCCTGGGCCAATGGCGGGTATTCCTCGAGGCAAGTGGACAATCACTCGATCGAGGACAGTTCCAAAGGCTATATTCAGCTGGTCAGCACCCTGGAATTAAGACGATGCATCGAAGCACAGGACACGCGTCTCTCCTGCGTCTTGGATACCAGGTTCCAGGCAAGCCCTGCTTCGATTTCGCTGGATGTGTTCCAACTCTTTTAGACTTCCAAAACCACCCATCCATGGTGTTGCCACGTTCATAGGAGATTCCTTACCTCAAGGGTTATCCACAGGAGACTCTTCCCGCATTCCTCCGTGTACACCCGAAGCACTCTGGCTAGACAAGATCGACGACAGTTTTCAAAAATTCAAGACCGAGACGAGAGGTGCAAGCAGTCTGATATCGAAACTCAGCGCAGCTGATGCGAGGTTCAAGGCGCAATCGACGCGGCGAGGACCAGTGGATGAGACGAATCTGAGCGTCTAGCTCAACGGGTTCACTTGATGGCAAGTCCAGGGGGGGAAATGGTCAAGAAACAAAATGTGACCCTGGCAAAACCGGCTCCAACAAAGTGAAGAGACGCAATGACAGGAGAAACAGAAAACAGGAGCGGCGGCGACGTGAGGCTGTTGATGGGTGGTCGACGCTGCAGTGCCAGCTAAATCGCCTGGGTCAGGAGCGAGCAGTTAGTAGTCAGAAACCCTGGCACAGGGACCAGACCTGTGTGCCGTGAATCCCGGTGTAGGATTGGCTAGGCCGGGGCACGACACACTCGGTTGCGGCCTTGGGGCACCGGTCATGAGCGAGTTGGAATGTGTAGAAGGCAAAATGGGGCCAGGGATCTGTTCTGAAACCCGCCGGCGCACACGGTTCCTGCATAAGGGTGGTGCCACACCGCCGCCTGAATGGATGCGCAGAAGTCCCGATAATAATAGCAAGGTAAAGATCCTTACCCCGCTGTGTGCCTCCTGTCGGCGAGGCAGCCTGAGGTTTATAGAGCCACGATTCAACGCTCGCTGCACAGGCAGTGGGGTGGGCAGTGGGGTGAGCAGAGGGCCGTGTGCTTGGTGGCCGCAATGACAGGAGAATTGTGTTACTGACTTGGACCCCTCGACAGGATCGACAGGCGTCACAACGAAATGATCAGTTGAAACAGATGCCACATGGCTGGCCCCTCTCAGCCATTTTGACCAAGGCCCAAGGACTGCCCGGACTCCGTCGCGGCCCCGCTGCACATCAACAAACTGCACCGGCGATCAGCCGCCAGTGTATACAACATACCATTGCTCCACCGGTCACCCATATCAAGATTCGATCTTGCGTCATTCCGTCTCCTGGCTCGCGGAATGCCGACCGAGATTGGCCTACTCCACGGATGATGTAAACTATTCTCCGATGCTGAAATTCTTTAACAGTCTACGGCGCCGAGAAGGAATAGAACTGGACATCAACCTGGTCGATGCCCCATCTGAGAATGCTCTGACGCGCCCTCCTCTCCTGCCCGGACAGAAGACATGACGCCTCAGGTCTACTGGCATTAACTGTGTGGGAAGAATGCTGTCAGAATAGTTTGCAATGGGGCGGTGGAGTCGAAGATGCTTTCTCCTGGAGCGCGCCACCGCATCGGATGCAGCTGGCCTCGTGCCTGGTCATGTCGCACAGATGCGAAGCTCTCTCAGACTGCCCAGGCGTTACCTCAATTCGTTTCTCCCTGTGGTGTCCGTAGGCTCCCGGTTTCCGGCAGGTCAGACGATCGAGGGTGCACATCAGGACATTGCAGAGAGGACTCAATCGACCAATCGCCTCAGGATTGGACATACTCGACTGCTCCACAATTGCTGGCCGAAATAGAGGTGGAGGTAAGAAGCCGTGGAAGGCTCGCTAAGGTGCCGGTCAGATCCAAACGAGTTGACCCGAGCAGTACTGTCTTCCCGGGGTCGGCCTTCAAGGATATTTGAACTTCGAGTAGCGGTACCAGGTTTGATGAAACCAACTTAAGACGTTCAAAAGATAGGGTCTAGAGGAGCAGTGCAAGGTGTCAGGCGACGATAGAGGTACAGGCGCACGACAGTGGAAGAGAGATCGGTTGAGTCTGAAGGTTGTCAATATGGATATATTGCTACAACCAATTGTGGTATAGCCAGCACCGTTCTTTATACATGCAATACACATCATCAAGAACTATTATACTACATGCGACTCAATATGAAGTCAAGAGGATTAGTTCAGGCAGCAGTTAGCCTTGAATGGTCAGTCTAACTTCAAGACTCGCGGTCGGGGTTGAGACGATCTCGAAACGAGAGATGGCTTGCGAGACGATGAGGGAGACTTGGAAGAGGTCGGTGGTGCAGCCGGCTTTGAACGCCCAGACACCGTGCCGACTGCGAAGGTCGCGCCCACATTGCCAGAACTGCCGAGACTGTCGACTTGACTTTGGTCCTCGCCGTTGCTGACCGAGTCGTAATTGTAATCGTAATCGTAATCGTAATCGTCCAGCAGGTCCAGTTGCCGCCGGACATGCCATATGTCGGATTCAAGGGCGTGCATGGACGAGACCGTGGTGAGAAGCTGCGGGAGAGTGGTTGAGACGGCGGAAGCGAAGTGGGATTGAGCGGCGCCGAGGGTCGCTGGGTGGAGGATGCCATACCATTTTAGGGGGTCGATGTTGGTGGACGGGGAGGACGTAGTTGTGATTTGGTGCGGAATGGTAAATGCGTAGCTGGGTGGTCGCAGATTGGAACTTGCATCTGAGGTGGTGCTGGGGGGGAGGGAGGGATCCGGTGTCATGTCCTTCTGCGGTTCAGAGTGAGAATGCTCATCTCGTGGCAAGTCTTGCTTTCCATTTTCCTCTTTCTTGTGGTCGGGCTCCGGCTCTGGCTCCAGCTCTGGCTCCAGCTCTGGCTCCCGCTCCGACTCGGGCTCGTCGTTTTTGCGGCAGAAGAGGTGTCCTTCAGCTCCGTTTTCTGGCCGTGATGCCCGCACACGCACCCGCCGTAAAGCCTTCATGCGCGCATCATACCCTTCTTCGCCGTATCTTCGGCCTGTGCCGAGGGTGGAATCGGCCGCGCGGTTGGCTTGCGCGAGAGAAAAGAAACCTGAGGAAAGGTCTTTTGATAGCGCACTGCGCAGGTTGGTGTAGGTGTCAAGGAGGTTGAGGTAGGAGGCTAAAAGGTCATCCAGCTGGGCGACGAGGTCCGCTTGAGTGGTCGCTGCCGTGGTCGCTGGCGTATTGGAATCGGGGTCGCTGTCTGCAAATGTCCCAGGTGTAGGCGTAGGTGTCGCCGGGGGAGAAGGAAGTGTTTCTGCCATCACGGCGCTGGACCTTGAACGAGCTCGGTTGCAAAGACTGTTACCGCAGCAGATTCTTGTGAGGCATGAACCGATCCCGTAGATGACTGTTTGGATGGGGCTTACAGTGGTTTTTATCAGGCATGCCTCCTGCGGTCAAGTTGTCATGTAGAGGTCGCGCACTCCGATTGGAGGGAAGAGACCAAAGCCGAGCCTCAGCTCCTTCTCACCAATAGCCGGATGAGCTTCAGAACAAGCATTTAGCCAGACAGTTCATCCATCTCTTCTCTCACATGCCTAATAGTCCAGCAGAAGTCGTGACATCTTCCTGTCCAAAGTCGCTTTCGGTGCTGGCGAGCTGAAGCACAGCTTTGTTCGAGGAAGCGGTGACAGATGTCCTCCAGAGGGCCACTGCCAACACTGACCTGAACCTTTGGTCAATCCAGATTCCCCTTCCGATATGTACCTCTCTCGGATTCGTTAGTGGCACCATTCCCACCTCTCAGCCAATAATGTGAGTTGTCCCTCGTGCGTTCGATCAAGCACATGCCAAAGCCGGCGGTATGATGGGATATGCATGACCATCCCATGTTATTGTGGAGGAGCTCGTGTATCTTGCGTCCGGGTGGGTAAGTAGGCTTGCTCTCCTTTAAGATGATCTCGTCCACGGCCAGATCATGTCGTTATAAGGCAAGTCGTCCTTGTGTACCCCATTCGGCCCTTATATTCGTCTTTGTAGAGAGATGTAATTGCCCTGCTCTTTGACGGACAGTCCAGGGAAAAGAATATGTGGACTACAGCTACTTTGGAAGAACACCCGCCATTGATGCTGAAGACAAACGGCCGCCTTCCAATCCTCACCGTTCAAATCCGTCGGCTGATATTCTGACTCGGCCATAATCAGGCGTACAGAGTCAACCCCGCAACAGCACTCCTGCAGCACACTCAATTCAAAATTTGGCATCCTGCCATCGGGTATCGCAGCCGAGTGTCCTCGGTCCGAGACTTCAACAGTTCACGATAGCTATACCCAATTTTAAGGATTCATTCCGTTCATCTAACAGACCAATGCCACTAATGCGAAGACACTCGGTATAAATGGTACCCGCCCGGGCGAAGAGCCATATCTTCCAAACTGAGGATCGTGGAAGGAGACTGGACTCACTGAAAGAAATCTCTCATGGTAGTGTCCTGGTAATCTTCATTACCAACCTAGATTTCCGGAATGCGGTATACAAACTAATGGTCATCTAACGGTTGGATACCACTGGGGTCATTCTAGAAGACCAATTTCTCCAGCGTTTATTGCCTGATATCAGCAACATTCTCCTTGTCGACAGAATCTCGGCCTTCGGCTCGGTGATATGACGTCGCATATATGCTTGTGAATTTGGACGTCGTCAAACGGATTCAGTAAATCTCAATCCTTGACAGAGACCGATGCGATAAAGGAGAATCCGTATCTGCCAAAAGTGTCCGTAATTCCACCGTGTTGAGAGGGAGGTCTGGCCGGGGCAGTTTGAAGGGGGACATTCTTCGACCGATCCGGGCGTCGGAGATTCCACGGCTGGCGCGGCGGATGATGTTTTGACGCAATGCAAAGAAATCATCGCAGGCAGCTATTTCGAAGCAGCTGCATGCCTGAAGCCCTTCACTAAGCTTAAAGGGCGTTATCTGCGTGGGACACCTTTTTAATTCAGGTTGCCACCTTTCAGCACCCGACTCTGCCCTCCTTCTCGCTGCCCTACGTCTTCTCCTCCTGCGCCCGATCGCGACTTCTTCACCTGCCTCTGTCACGCCACCTCTGCCCTCATTACCGCGACATTACGGCTCCGCTTGGGGTTCAGACGGACTCCATGGCCTCCGCGGCCCTTGCAACCACCGCTGATACGTCAGCATTCAGTGTGCGCTCCCTATATCGATCGTTATTGCGGCAGTCGAAACAATTTGCCAACTACAACTTCCGGACTTATGCGAGGAGAAGAACGCGAGATGCATTCCACGAACATCAGCATGAGACAGACCCGAGAAAGATACAAGAGTTGGTGCAGAAGGGACTGAAAGAATTACAAGTCATGAAGGTGCGTCTCTGCCTCTGAACCTCGACCATCGCCGGGGACCGGACCAACAGAGGGTTTGAACTGTGGCACGGGGTGGACATGGAGAGCACACCTCCAACGGGCCTTGAACTACAGGAGCTAATAGTGACCATGCAGAGACAAACGATCATATCACAATTCTATCAGCTTGACCCGTTAGTAGTGGAAGGAGGCCCGTCCGTATGTACTCCCATCCTTCTCTGCTCCATGTCATTTCCCGTTGTGTCCCTGGCTGACTCGTGCTGAACAGCGAAAGGGGGTTGAAGGCCATGGTGGAATCATATGACAGAAGGACGCTGGGTACGGTTTTGCTTCATCACGCCCTGACTCTGGCTGGCTGCTGATGCTGGCAGATGGGACTGAGACCGACTGCCCAGGCCCACTTGATGTCCATGTACTCCATGCTGTTAAATGCAGCACTGGCGCTCCTCTTGTGATGGCGGCGGTTTGATACCAATAATACCAATCTCTACCCTCCATTCAATGTTTCAAGCATTCTGTTTTCTTGACCGATATCGTATCTGTGGGCTACCCATGAGTCCTCGAGTCCTTTGGAGCAAAGGCCTCGGCTCATCGAATATTCCACGGCCATATTTCCTCCCTCCATTGCTTTACATCAGCCATTGATGCCCGGATTCCATCTTGTTCCCACCGGCACACCTCCCCCAGCCTCGCACCTATCTCAGCTTTCGCACCGGTCACAAGTTTTTGGACACTCTACGCTCTGGGGCGGCCGCTCTGATTGGCTCGCGTAACCTGCCTGTCCTAACGCCATCATCTCCTGACTGACAACATTCTTGTCTTGTTCATGAACTGCATCGATTCGCGATTTCATTCAAAGAGAGTACTGCTTTGAAGAGAACTTTCAGACTGGCTTCGGCTTTGGGCGCCAAAGCTTTCGTCAGCCCGGCAACCAATGGCTCCTGTATGTAAATCTCGTCCACCTTTGGCATTACCTCGTGAAAACTACCCTCACACCTCCTGTCGAATACTGGCGTCCGCTGCCACCTCGCGTTGTTTGGCAGCCTTCGCCTCCGTCTCTGGCTCGACTGGGGCATTCTCTATATCCCGAATCGCCAAAGGCACCGCCATTTCCAGCGATCACGCGCCGCGCACATTCTCTCACGCTCTCTGGTATCGGATTGACTCCCCCCAGGTCGTCAAATGAACGGTGTGGCAGTGAAAGTTCTGGCGCGTCATTCTGGTCGCAGATGAGATGGAGAAGGAGCCGGTTGCTTCATCCCACGTCGAGGTCTTTGTATTAACACCGATATGATCTGGCCTAGCCGTCTTTTGCTGCCGATGTCTATTCTTTTGCATGGTTGGGATTCGTGATCTGACTCTCCTTGGTAGCTACGTTCTTCCCGCTCGACACGAAATCAAGAACACAACATTGCCCCTCGGAACCGCGCGGGCGTCATCGACTGGGATCCGACAGAAGGCCTTCCTGTGCATAGGTGGCAGCAAGTCACAGTCAGAATCAATCAAGATGCTTCCGCAGATCTGAATGACGGAAATAACCATGCCACGGCGACCCATGACCCAGATTTCCCTTGGCCTGAGCAAGAACTACCGAGCTTTTTCCCTCAATTAGCTCCCCACTCTCAGGTGAGTTCTCCGATTCTGTGTCCGTGTCATCAGGAGAGATATTGGATCTTTTTCCACAACTGCAATCTGCTATTCTCGTCCTTCCGATAAATGTACCGGGGCCATCAGACCATCCGATCAACGAGAGAGAGTATTGATGTCTGATTGACAGGAACTCCTACGCCGTGCTCGCATGGGTGCCACGAACGCGAAGCCGTCGGTCTGGGACAGAAAAACAGAAAGCTGGATATCAAGCAGCGAAGCCGATGCACGAACGTCCCGTCTCAAATCGAAACACCTTCTACATGTGGACGCCGACTCACCGACGGCCAATGAAGAAGATGATGACAACGACGACAACGAATCATTGGATGAAGATGGCATACTTCCGAAGAAACGCAAGCTCGCGGGCGGGATCGAAGACAGAACATTTGAAGCGAAGAAGTGGGTGCAAATACCCGTCACTGTCGCAGAGAAAATGCCTGAACCAAAGTATCTGGCTGATCGGAGGCCCGGGATGGCGAGCTTGTACGGTGCCGCGTACAAGAATACGAACGGATTTGGGATCATTGGACTAAGCACGACGGGGCCGACCACTGTCAGTGGATTCGACCTGGGCGAAGGTTCAGGATTGGGAAATGCGGCTGGTGTTCTCGGCAGTGGGAGCGCGCAAGGAACGCCAGCAAGAAAGAACATGCCTCCGAAGAGAAAGAAGAAGAAGCTCGGCGGGCCCGGCAGGAAGAAGGCAGTGCCTGTTGGAGATTCGGCAGCGGGGACCGGTGAAGGCGATACCACGGCCGCCGAAGGAGCAGCAGCGGCTGTGCCGGAGGCCGGCAAAGGTCATGCGGCCGAGAAAGCTGGTGAAGAGATATCCGGCAGCGAGAGCGAGGAAGAGGGGAGCGAAGACGGAGAGATTGACGAAGGAAAGGAGGCCGAGGCTGAAGGGGAGCGCGAGCATGAGGGTGCGGGTGATGCGGAAGGGAAACCTGAGGCTGAGGGCGAGCCTGACAATGAGGGCAAACCTGTTCCTGAGGGTGAGCCTGATTCTGAGAGCAAACCTGTTCCTGAGGGTGAGCCTGACTCTGAGAGCAAATCTGATGCTGTTGGAAACCCTGAAGCCGAGGCAGAAGGAGAAATCGGACAATCGGTTCCGGCAGTGGAAGAGACGGCCGAAATTGCGCCCGAGAATGCTGAAGAGCCACAGGAAGCGGAGAAGCCCGAGAAAGCCAGCGACCCAGACGAGACAGACCTGCTTGGTGGACTCGAGGCGGCGGTGGAAGGAATGGAACAATCTGCAGAATGATTTGCAAAGGAGAGAAGGAGAGAAACGCCTCTCCAATATTGCTATTTGTATTATTGGGCTTGGATGTGATGACGATTTTGAATCTGCTGCAGCTGGTACATGAAGTATGCAATCTAGTAGAGATGTGATGGATGCCTGATATAGAAAAGAGGGAACTGTCCCAGTTCAGAAGGACCTTTGCAGCTGGGATATTGCGAAAAGAGATGCACCTAGGATTTTGTCAGACTTGAGTAATTGAAGTGTGCGCCGTCCCTAGAACGTGGCATCGGTCTGTAGGGAATTGTGAACTGACCGGTCAAAGTCTCAATAACTTGCTCAATCGGATATATGTCGTATTCCACAATAGGGCGCTAGCTGGAGCCTACCCATCGCCCATCGTACTGGGCCGCTTCTTATGCAGATTTCTGACTGCGGTCTTTCCGCTAAACCGGTACGATAGGCAGTGTCTTGACGATTGATGGAGGGCAATGTCGTGAAAGAATACAAGACAACCAGTCATCCACGAACCTTGTGGTCGAGGGACAGAGACTAGTCTCTCAGCCTCACACCAGCACTGGAGTGTCAGTAGCTGGCCACATGGTAGATGACTTCACCCATCGTCGAATGGGTGAGAGTGATCATCCCCATCATGAACGATCTTTTCTTCTGACTGCGATATTCTCAGCCAGGTTCAAAAGAAAGAGTGTTGGCCAGGACTGGTCCAAACACAGGATTTGATCATGGCACCAAGCTCATGAACGGTACTAGTGGGGCAGCCGAGATGGGCAGGAAAATCCGCAGAGGAGATCATAGACAGGAGACAGGTTCGATTAGAGCGTCTTGAGGAAAGGAAGTAATTAATTGTATCGAATGTGAGTTCCAGGCGTCGATGAGCGGATATTTGTCCTGCTGCCAGACTGAAAGATCTATGCCAAGCATGCGAACCATCAGCGTGACAATGTGAAGCAGTATGCCATCTTCAGGTCGCATCTAAATTGATGCAAGAGATATGATCAACAACTGTAAAGACTTTCAAGTTGAAGGTGGAATAGAAACAATCTCAGCTCAAATTCCAAGGTCAGTTGAATAACTCTATCACTGAGCACCTCGGCGGAGTCATAGTATTAGCGATACTGGCATGCCTGACGATTAGTGTCATGTCACACAAAGTATCGCAGTTGCTATCAACTGTGGGACCGAAGTCCATCTTGACGAACGCTGAAGATGGGCAGCTATGAACGATTGCACCCACCATTTCTGACCTACATTCATCATATTGTGCATTCTTCTCTCAACGGTTCGGGGTGGCGAAGCGGAGACTCCCGAAGGCACCGACCGCTCCATACCGAACCTTGGGATGTGTCAGGATTTTCACCTGGTTTGCGAGTCAGATGACTTGACAAATTTGCTGTCCGCGGCGGAGACAAAGCAGCGCACAGCAAAAAGCGGTGACTTCTCGCAACCAAGCACATAACGCGGTGTACCTGACCCCATACGGTGGCCAGGATAAGAAGCGATGGATGGCTGCTCCTAGTGAGTGGCAATATCGTCGGTCCTGAGAAAAATGGGCTCTCTCGCTCCTGTTCGTCCGTCGGACTCTGCTGTCGAAAGGTGCCCGGATGTGGTTGGGCAGGCCAAAGACGCCGCCCTGCAGAAGGTTTAGTAGGAGCATCGTTGAGTCGACTGTATCGAAGAGAGAAAACCATGGGCTGAAATTGGGGTGTCTCTCCTGCATGGCGTTTGCTTAAAAGGCATTATTGACGCCAGGCTGCCATGAAAGTGGAGGACAGTGACCTCGGGGTTGGCCCGATTTGGAAGCTGGAGCCCAACTGCCACCAAAAGGCCCCGTCGACTATTCCACAGGCTGAGCACGATTGTTCCGCCACCGGCCTCGGTCGGTATACTGCGGCTTGTCCCCGCAAAGCCCTAACAGTTAGCCACGACGGATGAAAAAATGGACTTTAGAGCGCACACAGTTCTCGGTGCTCAGCGTGTCAATGCTCGGTGCTCCGTGCCCAAGGCTTCCCTATCACATAACTCCTAGACGCTATCAGGAAGCGCCGGACTCTGAAGGCCGGAGCAGGGAGGCGGGCGGTTCAGCATATCCTCAAACACGTGCCGCGTCAGCTTACCAACCTCCTCCAATTTCGACCCCTACTCCCTGCGTCAAACCCCCATGTCCTCTGCAGGATAACCATGGCTGCAAGGGGGGAGAGCAGGGGCGGTCTCAGTGAGCAGGACCCATTGTCTTCATTTTCATTCCATTTCCATTTCCCTAGAATGTGTATCTATCAAGAATCAAAGTCTATGTTCTGCTCGAGAGCCAGTACAGTGGGTAGGATATTCCCAATTCTGTCCAATCCTCCCAACTATCTGCACATGAATGACAATCGGTGCTTATTCCGGGTCAATACATGTCGATTCTGGTCACATTGCCATATATATCTAAAATTCCACGCCAGCATCATTCCCCCTTTCCACTCTGCCATCGTCATGGCTGTCATCGATTTCGTGTTTGTCGTAAGAGGATTCAGGTCGTCCAGTAGCACCAAGCACATGCCTATCATACGCGTCCGCGGGAGACCAGTCACCGGGTTGGGTTTGGGATAAACGAAAGAGAGTGATCGTCGAGATCGGGTACTGTCCAGCAGGGGAATGGCATGTCCGTGCGTCGACTCACGGAGATGCCGCAAAGAGTGACTTTGCAGGCAGTGTCAGAGGCGGCAGGCTTGCTGCGCGTCGAGAATCCGACCGGTCATTGCTTGGTTGGCCGATGTCGTGTATGGGGGAGCGGCGACATCTATGCACGCTTGAGGATATGGCGAGCATGCACACGCTGGTGGATGTGGCCGTTGATTTCTGGCTCGCTTCTCTTGGTTGAGCCGCCAGGGCACATGGTCAGAACAAGGTTGGAATCCTGATCACAGACCATGGTCGCGACATCATTTGGGGCGTTGTAGGCCGCAGAGCAGACTGATTCACCGGCCGGGCAGTTGATGGCCACACAGGTTGGAAAGCTCGGGTCATTTTGCATCGAGGGGACAACCTCCATTCCTCCCGCAGAAAACGGGTAGCCGTTGATGTTGGACAGATCGTACGCGATCTGTCCGTTGGCCCAGGTAAACTCGAATTGCGAGACCGACCCCGAGAGAGTGTCATCGGGCGTCAGCTTGATGGAGACGCCCACATTGTTGAGACTGTATGTCTCGGTATAGCTGCCCTGGAGCTCCTGCAGGTCGGCAGCACCATTCTGAGCGACGGATGCAAAATAGATGGGGAAGCCGCAGTTGTTCACAACTGTGGCGGAACCGACAGCCAACGTAGTGGGAGCGAAGGCAAGCAGCACGGCTGCGCCAGTGGCGATGGACTTGAACTGCATGGTTGCTGGGGTGATTTGCGTTTGTCGTCGTCAAGACTGTCTCGTCACGAAGACCGAGTGTGCAAGAGATCGACAGCGAGTGCTTCTCTCGTGAGGGAGTGTGATGATGAGGGCAGCTCTTGCAGCAAAGGAATGATGCTGATCACAGAGACCTGCTCGTCGAGGGGTTTGGAAGGATTGACAAAATGGTTGCGAAAAGAGGAATGCTGACGGCGGAGGAGGTGGTGGTTTAAATAACCAGCCAACAATTCAGCAACCTGATCAGCATCCCCCGAACCAATCCACATTCAATGCCCTGGCAGTCCACAGAGATTTTCTCTCTGCATTAGCGCTGTCTGCTGTCGGACGTCCTCGTCGTGGGGCCGCCTTCACGGTGGTGAGAGATGCCATTGGCGACTACCCATATCCGGGGAGGTCTGGCGAGAGAGAGTTGAAACTTGACTGCCCTGATGGCCGCCGAAAAAGAACGGATCCCGCTTCGGCAGAGGGGAGCGGACCTTGCAGTGTTGCTCCTGGATGGAGAAGCGCCGTCGAATAGGGGAGGGGTCGCAACGCCACAAGAATGGCCGTTCCTGGACTAATGCAAGTGAAAGCCAACGCCAACCCGGATGTTGGAGTGGCATGCCGGCCGAAGCAAGGATACAAAGACCCAGGAACCAGACAATACCGATTGGCAAAAGGGTGGCTCCGCCGAAAAATGCCGCAGTCGACGCCGTCCCACTAGACGCAACAAAGGCTGGCTTCAGGAACCAGCACACTGTCAGGCCCAAGCGTCCCGTTGTGCCGTTGCTCGCTTGTGCCATCCCACGTGTCAGTGGAAGGTCTCACCGGGCTGGGCCAGGGCAACCAGCCGTACTCGTTGTCGCCGTGCTCTGCGACACCACGCATGTATCCTTGACGGTATGCGGTCGGTCGGATCCTGCAGGAGACCAAGTCGCGAGGCGCCACATGTCGAGTAAAATCGCCCAAGACTCGGGCAAGCTTAGTCGCCACGGGCATCCACAATCCTGGTATTCAAAATCCCAGCGTGCAGAATTTTGGGCAGCCGGTTGTCAGTATGACACGTTCGCAGACAACTGCAGATCATGTCCCAAGACGTCAGTGGTACTTCGAACGACCCATTCCAGGTTGGATCCTCAGTCACAAATCATGTCGTCTCTGTCCTTGTCGGTAAAATTCAACCTCCTCCGCGTCAGGCGTCTAGCCGAACCGAGCTAACGAACCTTGGTTCCGGACCCAGGCTCCTGGCTGGCCCTGCGTAGCATATATCCTGATGGAAAATGCGATAAGGCCTAGGATGCGGCATGAAGGATACGCTAACACTTTTGACATCCTCCTCCCGCCGCTCTCTGACAGGTTGACAGGTGCATTCCCAACCTCCTCTAGCTCGCGAAGTGCTTGCTGGGATCATGTTGTCCGGTCTAGAGAGTTCCATTGCAGCTGGCTTCGTTCACAATCGCATCGGATGTCCGCCTCGGCCGGCGCCACAATCGATTCGTTTCCTGTCCAGAAAGGATTCTCCGTGCTGAACGGCGCCCTGCTGCGAACATGTCAATAGTCGCAGAGGCTTCCCGGCCATCAACCGTGAAACATGCTGGGACCATCTCCCTGCTGGCTCCGGCATCCCACTCGCTTCCCTGCTTTTCCTTTGAACACCAGCGGGTCAAGGCAAGCCGAAGTGAGGAGCATTGTTACCACCAGATGAGTCCAAGTGTAATAGCGAATCGTAGTCCGGAGTCTGTCCACGATCTCAATCCGGACGATCGTGAACAGCGCCACCAATTGACCCCGCGCATGCTCTGCTGAACAGGATATCCGCCTGTCAGAGCTCTTGGTTGGTGAATCTGAATAAATGGTCGTAATCGACAGTCAAGCTGGGAGAACAATTCCTTGGCCGGCATGAGAGCATAACTAAAGAACTTGTTAGATGCATTCACAAAACCCTTCTTTCAACCACTCAGAGCGTTCAGTCAGATGTGCCATGTGCTACGCAGATCCGGCCACACGACCCCATCAGGTTAGATACAAAGCATCGGCGGGGCCCGAGGTTTGCTGGTATGACCCTGCGAAGCGAACAGATGGCCCAGTTTTTAGACTGAATAGTGTCACCCAAAAGTAAAAGCACAATCCAGTCTGATGTTGCGGAAGCGAAAGGAAAAAGCCGATCGATACCCGAGGAGACGATTCTAACGCCTCCTCCACTCCCATGAAAGATTCAGGATAGCGAAGACGCCGCTTGAACTGCCAGGATGAATTTGCCGACTCGCATGCAGGCCTAGGCTCAGCTTTCCCACGCTATCATGGGTCACTGTTTAAAGCAGAATCTGTTGGGCTTACCATGTTTGTGCCGTTCCCAGCATCACCGGCTGCAGGGCCGCCTGTCTCAGAGTTGGGGCGTGGGATCAGATGTCGAATGAGCGTCCATTCCATCACTGACCTGGAGAGGTCCCGCGCATGGAGATCGTTGGAATTTGTTGCGGCCATCCCACAATCACAAAGGGAGGCTGGAGGCAACACGCGGTCCGGGTTGGCATAGAGTTACATCGTGTCTGTACTCAGTAGTACTCGTAGATAAGAGCCATGTCTCTGTCGCCATTCACGATGAGCCTAGTGCCAGACGGCCTCAGCACTTCTCGTTCTCAAGGTCCTGACAGCAGTACAGTACATACTGGTTCAAAAGAATAAAGCATCAAGCCATAAAACTTTGGCATTCTGAAACTGGTTTTGGTCAAGTTTTGGAAGCGCCAAGGCTTATATCCGTCACACTGGAAGGATTTCAGTGATGGTTCAACAGAGTGGCCCTTGGACATCCCCTCTGAGGAGGGCTCCTCTCTGGGTTATATAGATTATCTGAATAAGCTAAAGAGACAAGCAATCTCAGTCTTAAACAATGGTGAGACAGAATCAGGGACATATTAGTCACGTGACTCTACTTCAGAACTTCCTTTGACAGTTTTATTGTCAGCTTGAGCGTTGGTTGCAGCGCGGTCAGACAAGCTCATATTTAGGGCTAGTCCTGGAATATGAATGTGCAGCGGTGTTTTGGAGGCGGGTTCAGAAATAGCAAGCACGTTGACAGAAGAAAGAAATGTAGACCGATGTCCTGTAGTCTCATTGTCATGGCGGAATTAAAACCACACAGGTAGACCTGAGACACTCGGAGTAGTGCCAATGCTTCAGGAAATGTGCAGGATGTCCAGCTCATTCATATACTCCACGTCCCGCCTCTGAGAGCTAGAGGAGACAAGCGTGACGTCTTGTATGCAGTTCGCCAGATTGGTAGCCAACAGAGACGTCTCACTTTACCTGGTTGTTCAATGCTTGCCTTCAGCCAACTGTCTGACACTTATCCTCTCTGGCCACGGCGAGGTGCGAGTATAGTCTTGTGACAGCTGGCGTGCATAGCCAGGGCCGGAAGCAGCTGAGTGTTGCAGACTAGGATGCTGTACGCTGGAGAATGCTGCGAGTGCTGTGACTCACCAAGCAGTCGCGGTTGTCGAGGGGGAAAATCCTGGCCTATGGCTTTGGCTGGGAGTGAAAAATGAGAAAGTTGTCAGCGGATCTGGTGCCCTGATTGTCAGAATCTGGTCACACAAACTTGGAGCGGGGGGGGAACAGCGAACCAGAATATCTCGGGTAGGCCTTCCGTGCTGAAGTCAACGTTTAAGTCCAGGTGGAAAATGGATCCAGGAGACGGGTTGACCCAACAGGCTCACAGCCCACTTTCTTTGATCTCCGATGCTCAGGTTCCGTGGGAGGTGTTGAACAGTTTAGGATTCTAGCCTATCCTATTATCCTTGGATGAGTCCGTCATAATTGGCTGTAGGTTGCATCTGCGGTTCACAGGGCTACTATCCAATTCGAGCAGCGGTGATTGTGCCAATCTATTGCGCGATTCGGTTGTTGCGCCGAACCCTCTTTGCATCTTACCTTGTCCCGTGGCCGCATGCCTTGTGAACTCATTTAACAAATGATAAGGGTGTCGAGAGAACCAAAATGAGATTCTTAGATTGGGCGGTGCCATCACGTTCCTACAGAGACGACGTTAAGGAGAGATGAAGGTTGAAAGCCGTGGCAGGTCAAGCCTACAAGTCTTGGCGGTAAAAGACCAGGAAATCTGCACCCTACTCACCTCGACGCTCACCTAGACGACGTTTTTACTACCATCTCTTGCCGTCACACGACCGTTCACCCTCAACTCACCTTTTGGGGACGGTGTGCTTTTGACCTAGCACCGCGTCCTGACCTGGACCGAGTTCGCTGGTATGTCACGTGACTGAGGACCCCGAGGTCGAGGCATTGCCATATGTTCCCCGGCCGCCCACCTGATCCATGGTGTAACATCCTCCACGATCTCATTTGACTTCCCCGTCTTCAGAGCAAAGCTTTAGGACGCAAGATTTGAAGACGCAGGACTTGAAGACTCAGGGCTTGAGGACACAGGACTTGAGCACGCAGGACTCGGGTGCGCAGGACTTAAGCACGCGGAAATCGAGGAATCAGAAACACGGGAAGCGGAAGGGGAAGAATCACTCAAGGACTGGACTGAAGGCCATTATCAAACAAGTCGAGAAGCGCAAGATTGGCCATGGATTCTTCGCTACCCCGTGGCTGCGCCTCAAGCTGTCGCCAACAGACTACGAGCGCTTTGAACAAAAATATCAGGAAGACGGATTCGTCCAGGACAAGCTTCGGTATGATGCGGCACTTGAACCGCACGATTTGCTGACCTTGCCAGATACGATTACTTTCCATCGGCCCACCTCTTCGTGCTCCGGATGCCCAGTTCAGTACATGAAGTCCTAGTATCAAATGTCGTTGTAGAGATCTTCCTACAACTCCGCGTGATTGCAAGCCGAGCAGATTCCACGGGTGAATTTCCTAAGATCCTGAATACGGCCTCAACTACCATCCATTTTAACGACCCCAGGCTTAGCAACCATTCCCCGGAAGGTTCATTTAGACATATCGAAGCAAAGTATCCGGGAGTGGTCATTGAAGTGTCTTATTCATAGAAAAGGTAGGATTTGGCACGTCTTGCTGACGAATACATCCTTGGATCAGATGCCGAGATCCGCGCCGTTGTGGGGTTAGATCTCGACTACAGAGGCAAGATGGCCACTGTGTCCATATGGCGACCGCGAATTCAAGTCAATGCTGCTGGGGAGAAAGAATTGGTTGCACGTGCGAGATCAGGTATTCCATGACCATTGGATCTGCTTCAGTACATACTAACATTTCTCGGGAGTTCCGCAGCAAGGATGGTAACCAAATCAGCGACCCACAAGCAGGTCTGCGCCCCCGTCTTGAAGACTTTGCCCTAAAGGCCTACGCCGACGGAGACGCATCCTTGAATGATGAGGTATTCATCTCTGCACATGACCTCTTCACGTACCTCAATGCCGCAGAGCAGGGCGACCTGGCAACCAGAGCAAGCTCAGAGTACAGAGCTATCGATCCTGGGACTCGGAAGCGAGCTCGAGAAAGCACCCCCCCCCCGAGGGGATGCAAAGCGATTCCAAGGCTGAACCTTACGACTCTTCCTACCATGACAGTTCAGGATCATTCGGTTAGGGCAGCTGTGCTGGATCACGTACTCGGGCAGGTTGTCGGGTTTGCCACAAAGAGCGAGCGAAGCTAGAGCTTGAAGTTTCTCACCCGCCTTCAAAGGACCAACACTTTAGTCAAATCCAGCGACTCCATCGCAAGATTCTGAGCGATACCGTTTCGTCAACCAGCCTTGCGCCTAGCTCGTCGTGAACGGAGAATGGCCTGGAAATGTGCCAGTCTCGCACAAAGATCTACCTCACCTACTACGTCGCTGCCATGCTATCCTTTGTGAGAAGTCTAGCCATAATGTCGACGCTTCTTTTGGAGACAGGCTCGCCCTCTTTTCGGATTCCAAGCTCAACAGTGCTGCCTCGACAGCACCTTCCTCGAGGTCCAAAATGAGGAACTCCATCCGACCTTGAAGATGCGTTCATGGCTTCTCGTGGACGGAGAGCCTATTTTGAGAACCCCCCGGTCCATAAGCCTGTGAGTGCCGCCCACCTCAAGGGGTGCTCTTCGCCCCTGTTTATCGGGCCAGAAAATGCAAACACCATGACTTTCTGAGGTGAGTGTCTTCCCCATCAATTCATCCGAGCCCAGGGCTCACTTCGATAAGGAACTCTGGATAGAGCTTGGTGGCGAAAGACGAGGAAAAACTGCACCCAACTCACCCTCGACCCTCACCCTGACGACGCCGCTTTTCACCACCCCATCCTCGACTCACTTCCCCCTCACCCTTTAGCGCCGGTGCGCTTCGACCTATGGGACCACGTTCCAAGCCAGAACCAGGATCCAAAAATGGCCACCAGCGCGACGAGCCTTCGAGGATGCCGTTTCCTTTTGTTGCTACACGACCTTACAGGTCAGGTAGGTATGTGCAGTATGGGCGCGGAATCGCACACCCCGGGTAGCGGAGCCCTCCCGATAGCTCGCTACAGGTTCATGAGGTGGGAGACATAAGGGCTTGCTATAGGCATCCCGTACAATAGAGAACTGGACTAGAATGTGAGCTGGTGGCAAGGAATATTTCTGGTTTGTTCCGTTATTGATTGTACATGCTGTGAACCCGTCTAATCTTACTCTAGTATTACAAGCGTCTCAACCAGCTGCTCGTCCACACTTCGTAGAGCCATGGTGACACACTTGGCGGCCCATAGAGTGTCCCGGGTGTGCCAAAGTTCGTATTAGTTCGTGGCAACGGCGCTCGATAAACCTGCCCACGTTTCGGTTTCTTCATTGCCCACAACAGATGCTGGAGACGTCTACCAAAAGGAAGAGGTTTGTCGTCTTTTGCGGCTCCGGCAGGCTCCGAAATCAAAATCAAAATCGTCAAGTCCCTCAAGTGTCTCGTCAACGTCCTCGAGATCGCGTCCGTCTTCAAAGTCCTCTTCCATTTCCTCTGGGCTAGTCTCAGTCGCTGCTTTGCGCTTCTTCAGACTCGTTCTTTCTGACGTGCTTTCCCAACTCCATACATTTTAGAGCAGAGAAAATTTGGGTCTTGTACATTGCACCGTCGCGCACTCGAAGCGCTCGCGGTAGCCCACCACCGAGGAAGTTGTGAGCAGAGCGAATAATTGTCCAGGCAAATCGTGCAAACAAGAACTCAATGGCGATCTCCGTCAACGGTTGTAAGGGGACATCGTGGTAGAGCTGGACTATCTCAGATTGTGCATCGCCGAGTAAGACGTGAACCACAAAGACGGGCTTCTCGGCGTGTGAGAGTTTGGGGACGATGGCGAATTGTCTGGCCTCGAAGATGGAATGAAGGTCCGACCTCAAGAGAATCAGATTACAGCCATCGTTCACTGTGCCCGCGTCCCTGCTGTATTTGGCCATTGTGTTGTGATTGAACCAGACGGCTTCTGAAGTAGGCACTAAATGCACAGTCTGAGTGCCTTCGCGATGTGCTGTGATCCGACACGAGACATCCCGGGCCACAACGGGAGCACCTGAGCGTGGAGCATTTGCACCACGTGGAATGACACAATGTTTCCAGTACTGCGGAAGGCTGCCGTGAGGGAATTCCCAGTCAGCGAATCTCGGAACAATCGGGTACTTGGGGTCTAGAGGAACACTATTAGCCGGCGGTCGTCTAGTCTGGGTAGTTTGCTTTACCACTTATGTTGGGTAGATGGAAGTAATAATCCTCCCCCCAAAGAATTGTCTCTGGCGAACTTTCCACCTTTATCTCCCCTGCCTTGTCTGTGGTGAAATAGCCGTCGTATCGATTGGCAGCGATAATGCCGCACGCAATCTTCGCAGTCGCATGGTGGATTCCCCCCCCCAGATCAAGCGCTGGCAAGATCAACAGAACATTGTCTGGGCCATCGTAGCCTGGGTGTCGGAAGCAAATTTTGCGATCGTCTAATGGCAGAGTTTTGCCGGAATCCTGGTGCGAGGGTTTAGAGTAGGCCTGCCGTACAGTACTCGAGATTGTAGCCATCTGTGTCATTCCTCCCCCATGCGTTGATAAACAAATTGACGCAAGGGAGGTGATGTGCAATGTGATTTGGCGAGGAGAGATAATTTTAGGAGCCTCAGTGCAAACAAGCAGGGTGAAGGTGTTGACCTAAATATGGAATATTGTTGAGCAGTTGACCTGTTGATCAGGACCTTAGCCAGCTGAGCCAGTTGACCTGAGGACGAGTGAGACGGATGAGATTGATGCCAGAGATCGAGGGCCGCGACTGAGCAGCAGACAGTTATGTGCCTGACGTGACATGAGTGCTTGGCAGGGTCATTCACAGAAATGAACAGGATTCCTGAGTTGAGGTGTATTGCTGGACAGCCAGCAGTACCCGGGTTTGACCGATGCTAACACAAGTTGTCGACCAGAACACTTCCAGACATTTGCCCACGTCCTCCTCTTCTTACTCTTTGCAATACGTCTTGTATCTAGATCCTAATGATAGCTCCCAATACATCGGCCTTGACAGGTTTCAATACCGTCACTGAACCCTTACACGCTGCTCTTTCCAGCCCAGAAGTGACACTGACGGGGGACCCAGACCTTATGAGGTGGAACTTGATGGAAACTCATGGACGGAGAGATTGCCATGTCTTCCAATGGCTGTGAGCAGGTGTGTGAAGGTATGACCAAGCAAGGTTCAGATGATGAAATCCGACTTCACCAGTCCTTTACGTCAAAGCCTCAGATCGTCCGTACACGCATAGCACCATCCCTGCCTCAGGATCGATACTGTGGTGGAGCAGATGGCAATTCTGACACTCACACGCTATTCGTGCTGGAACCAGCGTTCACTCAATAGCTCCTTGGCTGAGGGACGACATTTAGGGTCGATCTTCAGCATGGCGTAAAGTAACGCCACGAACTCGGCTTTATCTTCACCGGTGAGACTGACAATCCAGTTCTCCAACCTCGGCGATGGGCGAGGGATCGGGTCCCGTATCCGCCCACGCTCATCGAAGTACTTGTCCACAAATACCTGGTCTCCCTGGGCCAATAGCTCGTGGGGAAATGGGCCGAATAATGCCACCATCTTGAAGAGATGGTGCTGGACCCTATATTCGCCTCCAGTTTGATTGGCTCGGCCGTTAAACAGTCGTACTGCGTCGAGAACCTCGAGAATAACCGCGCCCAGATTCCAAATATCTGCCTTTGGACCCCATGGCGCACCAATCATGACCTCGGGTGCCCGAAGTAAAATGGGCTGTATCACTTCGGTAAGGTGATTGTTGATCCAGCTTGCCGAACCCCAGTCGCAAAGGGCAACGTCGAGTTTCATCAGGTCAGTACGATCTCTGATGTAGAAGTCTCTGAGGCTCTGAGATACGATCGCGGAAGGGTTCGTAGCAGGATCGGGAGAGGTCTGCTTTAGGTAATCATCCACGGTGGAATAGTCGTTGACCTTGACCATGATGTTTCGGGGTTGAATATCTTCATGTTATGTTTGTCAGCATTTCTTTGGTTTGAGGTGTCGAGCGCGTACCAGTGTGAATCACACCCGACCGGTGCGCATAATCCAGCGCAAGTAGCAGCTGCCCCGTGAAGCGTCGCATAATAGAATTCGGGACTTGAAAGCCATCGAAAAGGGTGCCGAAACTTGCAAGATTCTCACCCATGGGCTCTAATACCAGACATACATGACGTCCGTGAGGTCCAACATGCTCAAATGAGTCTAGCAGTAGAGGAATGTGCTGATATCCTGGATGCGTTGGGTCAGAGTCTCGTAAATGTTTCATGATGGCCAGTTCGAAAATATTTTCTGTCCCAGTGTAGCACTCGGCGCTGAGGATTTTCAAGGCTCTGTATTTACTACATCTATGCCAACCGTGATCAGTGAGTTCAGGTTGTTTGATGTCTTCTCACCTACCTTTGGTCCTCACTAACCACACCGTCGAATAGCGACCGTGACCAAGCTTGCGGAGGACCTCATACCTATCGTTGTAGACGTCGCCAAGGTGAACCGGATGGAAGCCTCCAGGCCGGTATAGGTCGGCGCTCTCTTCGGGCCTTGGGCTAGGCATTGGAGATTGATGCTAAAATTTGCAGATGGATGCCATGTGAATTTGCCGATGAAAGTTGAAGACGACAATATCTTTGTGGTGTGGAATGAGTTGTATTGTAAAACGTGTATCTGCGCCTGCCTTTTTATACCTAAGAAATCGTAACTCCAAGCGCCAAGCTTTGCCGCTTGCACGTGAACACCACACACTGAAGGGAACCTATATTTTGCGTCACCACTGTTTGATGATTGTCTGTACTCAGATTCATCTATAAAAATAGGTAGCGGCTCTCCTAGAAGAAGGAGGAGAGCGGGGAAATCCAGATTGGTAATTTCACTAAATGTTTAGAACGTGCCTACACTGACGAGAATAGGGGTACCACACCCAAATTGGCGAGCGTGGAGCCATGCTCTCAGGCGGACAGAAACAACCCTTGGCTATCGCAAGAAGGGTCATTTCCAACCCTCGAATACTTGTGTTGGATGAGGCAACCAGCGCCTTGGACGCCAACGCGGAGCGCATCGTCCAACAAGCGCTCAACAACGTCGCCATGGGTCGGACCATGATTGTCATCGCGCAGAGGCCATCGACGATCCGCGACACAGACAACATTCTTGTGATGTCAAAGGGGACGATAGTCGAGCAGGGCACACACAGCGAGCTGGTCGAGTTTGGCGGCGCCGATTCTCGGCTTGCCCTTGCCCAAGACCTGGGCCAGGATGGTAATAGAGAAGAGGCCGAACAAGAGACAACGACAAACGGCAGTGGCGAGAAGATGGCTGTCACTAAAACCATGTCTGGGGCGAGCCGGCAGGACAGTGATCCGGAGGTGGCCAACACCGCGGTTCTTGACTATAACTTACGGAAATGTTTGGCCATCATAATGGAGCAAAGACGCCTGTGGTTTCCATTCGCGATCATCGGAATAGCCGCCGCTGTAGGCGGTGCGTATTTCTCTTGCCATCCTTGCAGAATATACTCCTGCCATCCGGTAGACGGCACTTATCCCGCTCTCGCGGTTCTCTTCTCCCGGGTCCTCGACGCCTTCGCTCTCACGGGAGACGCCATGCTCCAGCGCGGGGACTTCTACTCTCTAATGTTCCTCGTCATGGCACTAGGCAACATAGTCGCCTATGGCGTACTCTGCTGGATGTCCGCCATCGTTTCCCAGGTGTTGACCAAAATATGGAATGGTCACGTGGTTGTTGAGCAGTTGACCTAGTGTTGATGCCGAGAGCCAGTTGACCCTGAGCCAGTTGACCCTGAGGATGTCCTGTAGTTGTCAATAGATTTCTGCCTGGTCTCAGCCAAGGTCAGTGAACGAGGTTCAGCCTGCTACTGATCCATGCCACCAGCGACAGATGGGCCTTTCCTGTCACAAGTGCGTCCCGCTCGGTCAACCTTGTTCATAGGTGCTCTCTCTAGCCTCTTCAACGGCCTGAACGTTTACGTACCAAGGAAGCCGCTATATAAAGTCAGAGTCGCCGTGGGCAAAGTTTCTTCCCTTGTGTTGTCGGTCATGGTGAAAGTGGCGGCGGCGGTCGTCTCGGTAGCCACGTTTGCGGTACGAAGGATACAATGGCATCTCATGAGAGATGCGTGGTTAATCAACCCAGTAGTAGTAGTAGCGTGCTCAGAGTTCCATCGCGCTGACAGTCTACAATTTCCGTCGGAATGTGCGGCCTAGAGTACCTTGGTGTGGGTTCGTGCTATCCATGTGCGTGATATCACTTTCACACCTGCCCATAGGGCTCTGGTTGGCTATTCATCGTCCTTCGTCTCACGTCGCGATTCGATCGTAGAACATGTACCGCGTCCGCAAGCTTCCTAGCAGGTCGCGACAACTCGTTTGACTCATTCGTCTTGTTATCGTCTTGGCTCCTTTCATATTTGACAGCCGAGCGGTTTTCTCGGTGACTTCTTGCGAGCAACAGCTCTCTCTTTATCTGCCAGAGCCGGAGACTCAGCGACTCGCCTCGATATCCGATCCAGAGCGAAAGAGCAACGACAACGCATGTCAGAGGCATTGCAGCGGCCCAGAAGACCCACTGACTCTCTTCTAGGGCACGGATGTCCCTTGTGTTCATGCCTAGGAACCCCGCGACAAATGACATCGGGAGGAAGATAATGGTGACAATTGTGAACACCAGAATGGCTTTTCCATGATCCTCCTGCTGGATATCAACACTCTGTGCTAATAACGAGCGCAGTCGCGGAATGGCCTCCACAATCCGATCGTACGAGCCGCGATCTTCCTGGTATTCCAGTCGTAGTTTGGAGAAGAGGGGCCTTTCGAAGTCGTAGTACAGTGCGCTGCGTGTCGTCGTGGTTGTCTTAAATCCATTTGATGCCAGCTTATCTTTGTAAGCGTCCAGGATAGTCCAGGCCTGCCACATGAGACAGTTGATGGCCCAAGCCTCTTCTTCGAGGCTCTGGATTTCTTGCAGGAGACGTCGGCGTGGTCGATTATTAACCTCATAGGTCTAGCACGGAATCAAAAAGTGACATCAGATACTGTGAGTCAAGGCAGAGGGGCGGAGCACGTACCAATTGGTCAAGCTGTTTCTGATATATTGCAATCAGGTTCAGCTTGTGTCTTCTCGTTGTCCTATCCTTAAGGTCGGCAAGCAGCAGAATCAGGAGGTATTCTGGTCCCACAGTATCGTACTGGATGCTGCTGGAATATTCGTTGACTCGACTCATCATCATCAAATTGCTTTTCGCCTCCTCGAAAGCCGATTCAGCACCATACCCGAGATCAATAATGTGTTTAATGCGATCAAATTCAACGAAAGGGTGGAACCCTCCAGGTGACTTTTGATAGGTTTTGTATGCGAACGACACAACGTATCCGGAGTACGCCATCATCATCACAATGCGTTCGAAGGCCTTGACCAGGCCATTGGGCAATCTGTAAATCGTGGATTCAAACTTTCCATCACGGCAAACGCCGGCAACGATTTCTTTTTTCATGGCGCGTAGGCTGTTGCAATGGTCAAGTATGGTGTCGACGAGCCGCTTGGCATCGCATTGCAGCTGAAAGGCATCGACCTGGTCGCCTCTCCTGATCCACTCCTGGAGGTCCTTGTCAGAGACTTCCGCATGGGGGAAATGCTTTTGTCGCAGATGGAGAACACCATCTTCAAGAAGTGGATGTGCTACCCGTTGCAAACAGGTATTGCAATCCTTAATCTCGAGTTCAGGGAACTTCAGCTCTGGCTCTTGGGAGCCTCTAGGAGCATAACGGGCGTTGACAACATAGTACGCATCAAGAGGCCTGGCAGAATCCGGCCGATGCTTGATGTTCTTGGGCGGTGCATCCTTCGCAGACATCAACTGCTCCAATCCTCTGATCCAGATATCAACGGCGTACCAGAACTTCTTCACGACCACAAAAGGATAGTCTTGGGGAAGGAAGAATTCCAACAGTTCAACCAAGACATCGAAACAGAGCCTGACTCTGGGGATGATCTCGCCTTGAGGCTTCTTTGGCGAACTGGCCCCACTGAAGCTGGCGAGTCTCTCCATGACCGCGTCCTTTGAGGCCTCAAGAAGGCCTCGGTAGATCGGAGCCTCCTTCTCACTCAACATTCCGACTGTGTCAAGACTGACTCGATTGCCTTGGGTGAGATTCGAGTGAATTTGCGCGAGGATGAAATTCAGTACTCGTAAATCCGACAGATCATTACCAGGGGTTTCATGACATTCCGTATTGTCAGGATTGCTTTGTTGATTCCGCCCAGCTTTGTCGCCCGAAGTAGCAGGGTTGTGGCGTTGTTGCTTCGCAGAACCGGTGGGCCAGAGGAAGACCGGGGGTGGCGGATCTTGTTGGTTTTCCTCGTTCTGATCCGCCTTCCAAGCTGGTTTCGATGTTTTGCTTCGCCCCTCGCCTCCTTGGACCTGGATTTTGGGATCGGAGGAAAGCCCTGGTGCTTCGGTGCCTCCAGATCCCTCGTTCGCCGTTCCCGTGCTTTCAACCGGGTCCGGAAAACGTTGGTCATCTCCTATGGGAGCTTGCAAGGATTCGAAAATGTCCTTGGGTACGTAAAAGATGTAGTCAAATGTGCCGCTATCATGAAAAGTGTTCGTGATAGTGTTAGGGATGTAGTTGATCTTATATGTTGGTCCTTCGCGTCTTCGCTTAAGTGATGTCTCACGAACCACCATCCGAGGGACCTCGTCCTTGCGGATGAGAGCTCTGTTGTGTCGGTTTGGGGACCGGTCATATGATGATCGTCTTTCGGAAACCCGATCTCGTTCTCTTGCATGACCAGTAGTCTTGCGAGAGGGTGTGCTCAGTTGCCTGGCCGTGTCATCGGCGCCTCTGTAGGGAACTAAAGCCCGTGAATGACCGTTACGGGATTGGTGCTGTCCGCTCCTATAGGTGCTGGTTCTGATCGGGATGGGGTACGAAGGCTGAGCAGTGTCCCTAGTATCCCTGCGGGCGGGAGGTCTCTTGGGTCTGGGCTGCCGGTACAGATGAACATCTGTATGTTCATCAGCGGACGATTCTGTTAACTCGGACGGCGAATCGACCATATATCTCCGAGTGTGGTCCTTCAGGACCAAGGAGATATCTGCTGGTCCTTCGTGGTGCGCGGCAGTATCATCTGAAGTCTCTTTGGGAGGGTTGGGAAGGTCGAACTGTATTACGTCGGCTATCTCGCGTTCAAGCTTTGCTTTTCTTTTCTCGTCTAATCGTTTTCGTCTATCTTGTCTGGGTATTCTTGCCTGTCGGTCTGCAGGATCCTTTTCGTGGGGCAGTTGGACAAGCGCGTTTCGATGGTTATCCCCATCGCCCTCGAACAGCCCGGATCGATCACTGCCAGGGTGATCCAGAGCTTCGGGCGGGGAAGTTGAGTATAGAGATATACGCACCGTAGCGCTAAAGCCAGTTTGGTTGGTGATGAACCGGTGCCACTCTGGTGCAGTAATTTCATTCCCGTCGTTGTCACTAAGTTGATATCTCTCGGGTTCGTCTCCAAAAGTTCTACCACAAAGTCCCACGACTTTGTCCATTATAGCCTAGAACATGATCAGCGGATGGATGTGTTAACGACTTGTCTAGAGGCTCTGCTTACAAACCAGGTCCTACACTGTGCCAGTGGAATGAAATGATTTCTGTCAGTCGGATCGACCAGCCGAATGATCTGAAGCTCGCCATTTTCGGCTTGATTCGTGATATCTTCAACATGAATAGAAGGACCAAGCATCTCATTGACCGAGTCTGGGGAACTCGTAACCAAGGTTCCTGTCACAAATGTTAGATGACCCACTTTCACGTCGAAGGTGGTAATACCAGAGCTGAATAGTAATGCCCACATACTGTGCACGCGCAGAATATTCGATGAGCCAAATTTTGTCCTGAGTATCTGCTTTGCATCTTGTGATGACGTTTCTTGATCCTTGTAAACAAATTCGAAAAGGGTCCGTGGGCGATGGAACTCAAGATCAGCAGTGAGATCCCCACTAATCTTCCCACTGTCCAGGTATGGTGTTGATAAGAAAATTGCCCATTGACTGGGTTCTGATTTATTATGCCCATCACATCGATCAACTCTCCTCTCGAGAAATTTTCCGGTAGCATGAGCTTGCTCCAGCTCTGCTGCGACTTTCTTCAGTAAGATAGATGAGAGACTGCGCTCAGTTGAATCCACCGACTCAATCGCCGCTACAAAGTTCTAGTTGGTTGCATGTCAGCATATCTGTTGAGCAGAAATGCGTTCACGCTGTTTACCTGAAACTCTTGCAGCTTCCGGTGCTTAGCCTGCAAGTGGCTGTGATGGGATCGAGCGGTTAGAGCAGCTAGATGTTGTGCATATCCAGGTACTTACATCCACTGAAACTGGTAGCTGTTCTTTCGTCCGACGTCGGCTGTCTGGGATTGGATGACAGCCATTTCTCTCGCATTTTCGTCGACGTACCGGCGAACGCTAAGGATGTTTCGCCTTTCGATCGATTCAAAGTGGTATCGATCACGTGCGTGTGCCAGCCGTTCGAGTCTCTGCTGCGTGGCCTGTCTCGACGGTGCTTGTGGATCAAAGGCTGAGCCGCCAGATATGTCTCGGAGGTCGACATCAATGACATTTTCAGGTCTTTGATAACGGTCGAGTCGTATGAATCGCCTGGGGTGTTCCTCATATACGGAGATAAGCTCAGACTCACTTTCCCCTGCATATGAAGCGGAATCTGGCGGGAGTGGTGCACCACTGGTACTGTAACTGGTACTGTAACGAGACATTTATCAATTCGGAGAGCTGGACAACGAGGACTCATTTGAACGTATAACCTGAGGAGATGGAAAGAAAGGCTGTCAGGCTGAGCGCGAGCGGGAGGGTGGTTTAAAAGCGAGTGGAAGCCGCCAAGCTTTACACCACCCTTTTATTTGCGAGGCCAAGACCGCCAAGAGTCGCGTGTTTGCGGAGGTCACTACCAAAAGCCTCGCTCACCGCCTTTCAAGTGGTAGCTGTAGACACCAGTTAGCTAGGCTAATGTTACGGGGGCCATAGGAAGGTCTTGCTGTCCGGAAAATAGAGGCTTTGTGGCCTAAGATGCTCCCAAAATAGGGACTTGGCGGCCTAGATACTCTAAGATAAGCGTTATTTTTTGCCTTCGTGCCAAGACATGCCAAGCCCATTCCATGGAGACATTACTGTCACAATGGCAGTTACAAGCTATCTTACAATATTAATTTCAGCCTAGACCTCATAAGCGAGCAAGTATAACGCCTAATACAAGCGGCGACAGTCAAGATGAGCCTTGTGGCAGTGGCATTGCTTGCAGTCATCAGTCTTGGCGACGCAAAATAAGGCTGAAGAATGAGAGCCAAGACTGCAAGCTCTCCAGCGACCAACAGATTTTATTCCTCTTAACCGAGGTCGCTTTCGACCACCGCTGCTGCTGGCAATTAGTCTTTTGCAGTACATGAACTCCCACCGGTCGCCCAAGACACGTCCCAAACTAGACTGGCAGCCACAGGAGAGATTTCTACGACTGAACGAGGCTCTCCGAACCCGCCTTGGCCTGGTCGACCGCCAACACGAGGCCAACAGCGGCCCCCGTCGCGACAGCGCCGACCATCAGCATCTGCACGGCCCCCCAAAGGCCAGCCTTGACGTTCTGTCTCCCTGACCATCCTCGGATGACGGCCGTCTTCACATATCCAAAGATCAACAAAACAATGACCATGATCCCAATGCTCCACCACAGACCAAGCAAGACCTTGTTCCCAGGCACAATGAAATAGGGTATCAGGGGAATGAAGCCTCCGGCAAAGTAGCTGACACCCAGAGTCAGAGCTGAAATATACGGTCGCTTTTTGTCCGGCTTCGTCACATCAAAGTGGTTTCTCAGGAGAAACTGTTTCATGCTGACGCCCGATTTCTGGATGTCGTCACTGACACGGACCGCGTCTTTATAAGGTAAAGAAAGTTGCTCTAAACATGCCAGCAAGAGGCGAGAGGCTTCATCTGGAGCGTTGGTGATCAATGCATCGCATTCTCGCTCGGTGGATTGATAAGATTCGCTGCCAAGGTCAGCCGAACTGAATGGAGATAGGACATGGGGCAGACCGACATTTCGCTCTTCGCGCCGACATATCCTCCCAGGCCCATCGATATGGCACCAGCAATGAGTTCCGCGAGTCCCCCAAGGATGACTAGCCGGGTATTGCCCACGGTGGCCAGTCCGGCCGTCAAAGCGAAAGGCACGGTCAGGCCGTCTGAAATGCCCAATATTGCGTCTGCCACGATCTTTGCATTGAGCTTGAAGCACCGTCTCGACCGCCGACGTTCTGACGGCCTCATCGGCATCTGATCTGACACGGACGACGACGCTTCTTGTCCACAGTCTTCTTGTCCACAGTCTTCATGTCCACAGTCTTCTTGGCTTCGATGAAGGGTCGTCTTCGACGGCAAAGGTAGCCGTGCCTCGAGATCACCAAAGTGGATGCCCGAATCACCAAAGTGGGTGCCCGAATCACCAAAGTGGGTGCCCGACATATCATCAGGTACCTGGTGCTGGGTCTGTGGCGATGGAATTGTGCCGTAGGATTCGTGCTGTTGTGAGACCATCTGGGGAGAAATCAGAGCGCCTGATGCAAAGCGAATGTGATTCAGCAAGTTGGAACTCGCTCACAACTTCATTGGAGAGGTCCACGGATCAGTATGGCCCTCTGCTCGACATCAATATTTCTCATTATATAATCCGGCGAGGCCTGGGCCTTCATCCGTGATGCTGCCGACAGTTATGCAGAGGGCGAGCTGACCAATGAGGGGACGGCTGATTGTCAGCCAAAGACATGCGGTCCCACCGGGATTCGTTACCGGATGCCATGGATCACCAAGAGACCGAGACGACATGCTCGCAGCCTCTGTATCGTTGTTCAACTGGCGCTTTCTCCCACGTCAAGATTACCTGCAGCGGCCGGCGCAATGTGTGCAGGCCGTGCTTGGGTCTTTCTCGGGTCTATCTCTGCACACGACCCGAGTCTCCCAATTACATCGTCCTTGGATGAGCATTGTCATGGCATCGCTCACCTCCCGATGCAAGCTGCATCTGTAACGGAGGCTTCGTGTTTTCGAGCAGGTAAGTCTCTGCTGGCAGAAACCGCCTCACCTTTCATCTCCTATTCATGACCATTGATTCATGACATCACACGCTTCGTCTCTACCCATCATTCCTACCAGGATCTCCATCACCAACCATACTCTGAGATTTGTCATACAGGCTCGCTGATCCTGTCAATTCTCTTCTGTATCACGCCATCATAACGCTTTCAGGATTGTCGTTGTTGATTCCATCAACGCCACAGGATAGAGGGCTTGCAAACCTTTCTCGCACCTGCTGTTCTCGCTCAGGCAAACCTGCTCTCGGCTCAGGGGCCCAGGAATCCAATGCTGCCTCCCATCCCACAAGACCGGTGGTGACAACCAGCATCCACTTGTCAAGTATAACTCCACCATCTTCCGAGTGAAGGTCAATACTCGCCGCCTTCTTTGTCACTGGAACAGTTGCACACCACCGTCTTTGCTACAGGATCGAATACCACCATCCCGAACCACAACAGAGAAGCGCGAATGTGATTGCTACTGAGGCTGCTTCGGCTGCTTCGGCTGCTTCAACGGCGATATTGATCCTGTCACCTCTGGGAGGCGATCTCGACGGTCACTGTCATGCAAGCTAATGACTCCACCCGGCTGTAAGAACGATCATGACGGCCATGCGGACATGACCCGTTTCTTTCCACTGCCCTTCCTGTATCCCTCCCGTAGTTCTGCTCCAAGCTCCAATGTGACCATGTCTAACCAGAGGATTTGCAGCAATTCAGTTCCAAATTCATATGCCAGCCGTGCTGCCCGTAATGGCGAGTGCAACGGACCACAAGCCCATCGGGCTGCCTAGGACACCGGGTGTCATTCTTCAATCTGTGTTGCCGCCATCAAGTCTTGCCGACCTAAACGATCCAAGGTTGCGTCAGATGCTCTCCGTCAACCTATAGACGCGGCCAAATGACAGTCGGGCGTCACGGGAATGACAGACAGGAGCATGGCCATTGGAATTAGTCAACTCCACCTCGGTCACTGATGGCTTCATCAACTTCCGTGACCTGGCATCCATGTCGAGGCCACTGCATCAGCTTGCAAGATTGTGTCCGATCAAACAGGTACCGGGTCGAGGACCCTCAGAATGAGACATCATCAAAGTCGGGATCTGCTTGCTCCAGTCCAACGGCTTCAGCTGTTGTTTGTGAGGTCATCATCATCTCATCGGTATGCATGGCGTGGAATGGTTGTGCCGTTCCTGACAGGGCCTTGGTGTGAGAACTGCTGGGAAGAGCAGCCGCTGAGCGAGGAAACAGAGTCCTCATCTCCAACCACCAACTCTTCCTTCGTCCCATCTTGCTCGCATCTCTCGCCTCCTCTCGAGGATGGTTGCTCCTTCCTTGATCCTCCTCACCCATTCGGTGACCTCCTTTTCGCTGGCTTTTCCGTCTGGGCCGGCATAGAACCCACTGTTCGGATTCTCGCCCTCCAAAAAGCTTTCCTGCACCGCTTTCAACAACGCTTCTTGCTCGTTGATGCTCGAGACCAGGCGCTGATACATTTGGCGCGGGCCCCACGGTGCGAGAGCATCATCCATCTCTGACTGCTTCCTCCGCCATTGTGTTTGTAGCGAGGTATGGTTGAGGAGTAGCTGTGCCATCTCATCTCGGAGCTGGGCCACCTGCTTTTCGACGTTCACGACTTGCTGTGCCAACGCCACGTTGGCCGCGATGGCGGACTGCAACGGTTCGAGCGCCGAAGCATACGACGGATGCTGTGACGCAAGAGCCGAGAGGAGTTCCGGCTTCTGGAGAAGCGGAGTGAGCTCTGAGATGGGCTTTGAGGAAACGTTGGGCGGCAGCCACTGTTCTTCGAGACGAGGTGGAGGAATCGTTGAATGTTGTGCTGGTTGCGGAATCGTGGCCGGCGTCAAGGCGCGGACCGGTTCTTGTGGAGTTTGAGGAAGTGGTGGTGGTCGGGGGGAATTTATGGCGGGAATGGTTTGCTGCTGTTGCTGCTGTGAAGATGCACTCGTGGGTGTCGCGGAGAGAAGCGGTGTGCTGGACCGGCTGGGGTCTGCGCTTTGCGTTCTGCTGTGGGAAACTGGCTTTGGGGGAGGGGGTGGAGGCGCGGGGGAGACGGGAGAGATGGGCGTGGGAGTCGGCGGACCGGCTGTGGTGTAAAATGATCCATGGGATGCCATGTTGTGAGTTGGATCCTGTCTGTCTGTCTGAAGTCTAGAACTCGGCTGTTGATGTACTTGGCTCTGGCCTATCGGAGATCAGCCTTGGAATTTGGAGATTTAGTAAGTCTGCTCTCGGCCACCTTCCATTCAACCACCCACCGTCTCTACGTCCACACTCTATCTTGCGCTCTTCCTCTTGCATCTTAAATACCGTAAAATGGACTATCAGAATCGAGCCGGCTCCAAGTTTGGGGGTGGTGGCGTCGCTTCTCACTCCGCAACCAACGCCGACAGACGCGAACGACTGCGCAAACTTGCGCTCGAAACGATCGACCTCGACAAAGACCCGTACTTCTTCAAGAACCATGTCGGCTCGTTCGAGTGTCGATTATGTCTCACGGTGCACCAGAACGATGGAAGTTATCTCGCACACACGCAAGGGCGCAAACACCAGACCAACCTGGCGCGGCGCGCGGCGCGGGAACAAAAGGAACTCCAGAAGGACGGACAGATGGGGATGATGGGAATGATGGGCGTACCGGTGCGGAAGAACATGGTCAAGATCGGTCGGCCGGGATACAAGATCACCAAAGTGCGCGACCCGTTGACGAGACAGGTCGGCCTGCTGTTCCAGTTGCTGTATCCCGAGATCAGCCCCGGCGTGGAGCCGCGGGTTCGGTTCATGAGCGCGTTTGAGCAAAAGGTCGAGGATCCGCCGGACAAAAACTACCAGTACTTGCTCATCGCTGCCGAGCCCTATGAGACCTGTGGGTTCAAGTTGCAGGCGAGAGAAGTCGATCGGAGAGAAGGGAGATATTGGACTTGGTGGGATGCCGACGCGAAGGAGTTTTGGTGCCAGGTGATGTTCAAAACCGAGAGGGACGAGAGATACAGTAACGTGCCGGGGTTGGCACCCACCGGCAGGAGGTGATATCAGGAGAATGTATGACGGGCGTGGGATGAGGGGCACTTACGAAGCAAGAATACCGCCGCGGTCGATATCCCTGCGTTGTTTCGGCGTTGCGGAACTTTGTCATGGATGGAATCAGAACTCGGATAAAGCCCATGGGTGGACGGGCGGTCCATATACAATGGTTCTGAATCTTCTCGGCCTCGAAGATGCACGAGTGCCACACATGTTCTCTGCCCCAACACCAGACATTCCATCTTTGGTCTGGGTCAAGAACGACCAAACGAGTGCCTGTACGCCATCGCTATGCATTGATCGATACCATGATCATCACTGTCCTTCCCTGAGTTATATTTCGCCCATCTGTGCCTTGCCTTGCATGATGACGTCGCCAAACTCTTTGAGACTGAAATCTCGATCCACCACGTTTTCCCATGCCCGCTGCATTTCCTCCTGCGCCTTCTTGTTCTTCCAGCCATGGCCGGGCCGCTCGTCTCGCTCGTCGGCGAGGGAGGACAGTGTTCCGTCTCCTTCTGAGGTTGCTCCCTGATGGCCATTAGGTACCGAGTCTGGAGGCTGGGATTCCACTTGGTGCTGTGACCGTGGGGGGGATAGTTCTCCGGGGGCACTGGCGTTGAGATGATTGTTTTGGGGTGTGGATGGACGGCCGTCGCTGCGAGACTCGGGGAAGAGATTGTCATCCTCCTCGTAGTCGGCCGGAGCGACATCGCCGGAAGAGGAGGCCGTGGAGGTCGTCATGGTGTCGTCGAGGTCCATATCCTTGATTGGTCAGGTCCGTTGTGGTCAGGGAGACCTGTGAAGCTCTGAACAAGGCAGATGCGGGCGTGTTGGGTCTACTATGAGCATGAGTTGCGGATATAAACGCGCCAAGAGCGGAGTTTGGACTTGGTGGTAGTCTCGTTCAGGATGCCATCTGGGCTAGGGAGCCTGCTGCCTTCATGATCCCACATCAGATGAACAAGCAAAGGTCGTTGCAGCATGGCGACCGAGAGGAGGCCAACGTCAGGTCGCCAGACAGTCCTCTGCTTGAAGAATGGCCAGCTTTGCGCACAGGCACCGCCGCCGAGTACAGGCCCGGCGAGCAGAGAGGCGCTGGCGTCCGTGGCCCATGAAACCATCACGCTTTTACCCGGCATTCTCGCCACTCGCCCGGACGTTAAAACGGACGGATATCTTTGCGAGAAGGATAAGGTAGCCCCTTTGGATCCCAAGTTCTGCCCCGGACTACCGCGAGTCGCTGTCCGTGTGGTGAATTGCGATACCATTGACGCTGCCCTCGAGCTAGACCTGACCCGTGCGGCGGCCTCTCGCCCCATTTGTGTGCTCAACATGGCCAACGCAGAGCATGCAGGAGGTGGGTTCCATCATGGCGCGCTGGCCCAAGAAGAGGCACTTTGTTACAGAACGTCATTATCCTTCACGCTGAAATATCGACACTATCCCATCCCGGATGAAGCGGCCATATATTCGCCAAATGTCCTGGTTATCCGAAACAGTATCAAAGACGGGCATCAGTTGCTCGACCTCCGCACACCAGCAACTTTGCCGGTCATGAGTGTCGTCAGTGCGGCCGCGATCTGTCGTCCAAGACTGATCTATACCGGACTAAACTCGTCCTCCTTGCGCCAGTATGCCTCGGCAGCCGACAAGAGCCTGATGGAGGAAAAGATGCGCATCATCCTCCGTACCACCATCCGAAACAGACACAGGCAGGTCGTGCTGGGAGCGTTTGGATGTGGCGCATTCGGCAATCCCAGCGAAGAGGTTGCAGCTATGTGGGCCTCTGTGTTACAAGAGCAAGAGTTCTCTGGCGGCTGGTGGGAAGACGTGGTCTTTGCTGTTTTGGACGGCCGAAATGATGATAACTTTAGAGTCTTTTGCAAGGCGTTGGACGGCCTGGTTATTTGAGCGGCGTGTGGGGGTAGGTTTCGGTATTGCCAAACCTGGCTGCCATTTCGGTCTCACGGCTGAGGGGTGGGCTGTTTCGTTTCTGCCTGCCTGCCTGCCTGCCTGTCTGTCTGTCTGTCTGTCTGTTTGTCTGTCTGTCTGTCTGTCTGTCTGTCTGTCTGTCTGTCTGTCTGTCTGTCTGTCTGTCTGTCTGTCTGTCGGTCGGTCGGTCGGTCGGTCGGTCGGTCGGTCGGTCGGTCGATTGGAACGCTCACCGGATTTATCTGCACGGTCCTCTGGCCAGGTCCTGGAAACCATGGTAGATGATCAAAAATGATCGTCTCAACTGCGATATCCTTGACAATCCATTTCACCCGGCAAGCCGAGTTCGACCGAAACCTGACTGACACGGACCATGTATATCTTCAGGATGGCCGTGACTACTGTCAATAGATGGTCTAGAACCTTGGCGGCTATCGATAAGGAGGCTGAGGAGGCGCGGACCCACCCGCAAAAGACGTCAACTAGCAGCCCGAGTTTCGGAGAATGACTCCATTAATAATTGCTATCACAGCCGTCTCTCCTTCGTTCAACTAATTTGGGCGATAAAACTGACAGGCTGATCGTCATCTCACCGTTTAAACAGAGTCTCACCTCTTTGCTTCACCTCAATCGCATCATTTGGCGCCGATCGCCACTGCGCGGGGCGCTACCATGAGCGCTATCCTCTCCGCGGACGATCTCAATGACTTCATTTCACCTGGTGTTGCCTGTATCAAGCCGGTCGAGACGTTGCCCAAAAATGACGACTTGGATCCGTACGAAGTCACGACCGAAGACAAAGCGCAAGCGAAAAATCCGGCACCCGCATCGATTTCTCTCACCGATTGCCTCGCATGTTCCGGTTGTGTTACGTCGGCCGAAGCAGTGCTCGTCTCTCTACAGTCGCACACGGAAGTGCTGAACACGCTGGACACCTACTCGCAACTTGACGTGCGACGTGTGTACAAAAACAGAAATGGCATGTCGCATGGGCCGTCTCCCGTTCCTCCGAATGCAAAACTTTTCGTCGCCAGCGTGAGTCCTCAGGTTCGGGCCAGCTTGGCCGCCACCTATGGCATATCTCAAAGAAGAGCCGGTTTCATGATTGAGCAATTTTTGAGCGGTGCACAAGGTCTCCGAATAGGCGGCCAACATCGAACCGGATTCACCTACGTCGTGGACACGAATCAGCTCCGGCAAGCATGCCTCGTCCTCGGTGCCCAAGAGGTGGCCGAAGCCATGGCGAACAAGTCAACGCCGAAGCCGGTGTTGACATCTGCATGCCCGGGATGGATCTGCTACGCTGAGAAGACGCATCCGTACATTCTGCCGCATTTGTCAGCATTGAAATCACCTCAGGCCTTGTCTGGCACGCTTCTGAAGTCTGTCTTGAGTCGGACCTTGGGTATCGCACCGTCTCACATCTGGCACCTCGCTATCATGCCTTGCTTCGACAAGAAACTCGAGGCCAGCAGGGAAGAACTCACGGATCGATGGTGGCAAGATGAACTGGATATCGACAAAGACGGCCTCCTTGCCTCCCCGGTGCGGGATGTCGACTGTGTGATCACGTCTCGAGAGTTGCTGTCCATGGCTGACGCACGAGGCATTCAGCTGTCCCAGTTGCCATTGAAACCTCTGTCGTCATCTGACCGTACCCCCTTTCCCGACTCCCAACTCGCTCGCTTTCTCTTTCCTCGACCGAGACAGCATCAAGAACAAAATGCAGACGCCGGGTCATCAGGGGGTTACCTATACCACATTCTGAAGACGCAACAGGCACGGCACCCTGGCAGCAGGATCTCGATTCAACGAGGTCGGAATGCCGATGTTGTCGAATACGCGTTACTCTCTTCATCGCAGACGGTGATCATGAAGTGCGCTAGATATTACGGATTCAGGAACATTCAAAATTTGGTGCGAAAATTGAAACCCCCCAAGCAGTCCAAGTTACCGGGCGCGGCGCGGCGAAGTGCCGCGGCGAACGGCATGGATTACGCCTACGTGGAAGTCATGGCCTGTCCTGGTGGCTGCACAAATGGGGGGGGACAGATCAAGGCCGACGATGTCCAGGGCGGGGCACTTCCAATCAAGGCGGAGAAGGCGGAGATGGTGAACCCACAGAGCCAGAAGGAGTGGCTTCGGCGAGTCGACGAGGCGTATTACGCCGTAGAGGAATCTTCAGAGAACGAAATGGACGGAGAAGACACTCTCCGGACGAATGGTCATGAGCGGCATGATAAGGAGGTCATCAACGGAATCTCCGTGGGGCATGTGCGCGATATGTTGACATATTGGGAATCCCTGGTGGATATCCCGCTCGAGAGACTTGCCTACACGTCGTTTAGAAAGGTGGAGAGCGACGTGGGCAAGAAGGCAGCCAAGCACATGGGCGACACCGAGCGGATTGCTGCCATTGTGGGACTGAGTGGTGGTGGGTGGTGATCATGATCATGATGATGACCATGATGATTACTGTCGGCTTGTTTAATGGTTTCACACTCGGACTCACTCCGAATGGATTGGCTTCGGATACGTTTGGAAATACTGATGATAGATACCCTGACGACCGTGGCCGCGGCCTGGTGGGGGACAATCGAATGGATCTTGGTATCATTTCCCACGCCCTCTTCCACCATCTCAATTTGAAGGAAATGAAGACAGGCACTTGTGATCTGTGGCATTACTCTCATTCGCGGAAAGTAATCTAGATGAGAGGCGAAAGTAAATGTCATGGGAACATCTGACAACTATCACAAAGCATGGCGGAGATGGTGATCTATGTACATGTCTCATACCTCTCCTACAGGAGAGAAAAGTAATCATTGGGATCGAAATGCCACACGACACCATGATATGCAAATCGGTCAAGTTTTCACCGTCGCTTTCTGTACAATGCTCATCATGTACAAGTGTCATGCCATGGAAACTCCGATTCCAGCAACGTGACAGGTCAAGTGCAAACACCAACCCAGTCCGTTCTAAACAAACATGGCATGTCAGCTCGGCTTCTTGCCTCCTCCCACCTGTTCTCGCCATTTATCCAGCGCGTCCTCCCACTTGGACTCGACGACACCCTCGCAGCGCTCTGTGATGACGCTCCAAGTGCGGGTGCGTATGATGGCCTCGACCGCGTTCTCGTTCCGTAACACGGCCGCCAGTTGCTCTGTTCGGGGCTCGCGGGGGAAAAATCGGCCCGAGTACGGGTCGAGACGCTCGTCGACGATCCGGTCGGCGTCCTTTTTGTTGGCAGCCTCCAGTTCGATGAGGTCGGGGTCATCCGGGTCGGGGGACGTGGCCACGGAGGCGCAGTAGGTCAGGACATCAGAGCGAGATTGCCAAGAGGGAAAGAGAACGTGGGAGACGAATTGGGCGCAGGAGGAGCGGGGGATGGCCTGCCGGACGAGCGACGACGGCGGCGGCGAGCGGACTGACGTCGAGAGCGGGTCGAATGGGGAGGTGCTGCTGGGTGTCAGGAGGGCATTGAGGTTCGTCGATATGCCGTCATCAATTTGAGAACGGGAAATGCGGAGAAAGTCTCGCAAGACCCGAGTGTTGAAGCAGAACTGTGGTGTGAGAGATGGCGGAGCGGTGGTAGGTTGCGACATTATCAGCCGTCCTCGTCGCGGCGGAGGCGGTGGAGGCAGAGCTGGGTTCGGCGGCTGGCGGTGGTCGTAGTGATGGTGTCTTGTTGGTCCTGACTTTGTCTCGTCGTCAGACGGCGAGTCTGGAGGGGAGGGTGTAATCCAGAACCACGCCAGCTTGACGGTTCGACGAGCTTGACGTGAGTGGTCTTCAGGGAACAAACAGTCTATGAAGTGAAATACGACATGGCCGCCGTCGATGATGAAGTGCGGTTGTCGCAATGCCTTGTTTGATAGCTGCAACAGGGCCACGAACAAACGATCAGGGTCATAAAAAGAGGCATGTCGGCCGGATATGTTTGCGATCTCCACAGACTGCGTCATTGACAGGGGTCTGTGAGTTTGGATCAGTCGCGTCGCGGCTTCGCGAGAAAGGGAGCCTAGGTTGACAGTACTTTATCAAGAGTGGTTTGTTGGTTTCAAGAGGTATTAGTCGCATGAAACAGATATCAAATCATTGCCGTCGCCTTAACTGAGAGTGGCTTTCCCAAATCTTTCCTGTCTGCTGTCAGACTTCTACCGCAACGAACAAGGGTCAGGAGAGGCAAAGCCTCCGGAACTTGAGGTTCAACCAATTCACAAGCAAGACTCACCTGAACGACTAATCTGCCCAAACATGCCCGAAATAGGCGAAGTCGCGCGCACTGTGCACTACATTCGCAAACTTCTTGTGGGCAAGACGTTGGCCAAAGTGACGGCCGTGGAGGACAATAATGTCTTTGGCAAGGCAGGCACCACGGCGGCAGAGTTTGAAAAGAGCATGACGGGCAAAACAGTGCTGGACGCCGGCCAGCAGGGAAAGTATTTCTGGATGATCATGTCCAGCCCACCTCACCCGGTCATGCACTTTGGCATGTCAGGTTGGCTGAAGTTCAAGTCGGAGAATTCGTATTATTACCGGCCAAAGGAAGGCGAGGAGAAGGAGGGCTGGCCGCCCAAGTTTTGGAAGTTCCTCCTTGAGACGAGTCCTGAGGAGGGAGAGGAGAAGATCGAGGCCGCTTTCGTGGATATGAGGAGATTTGGCCGAGTCAGACTGGTCGACTGTCCGGCCGAGAACATCCGCAAGGTGTCACCATTGAAGGAGAATGGCCCCGACCCGGTGGTCGACAAAGATGTTGTGACGGTGGAGTGGTTGAAGAACAAATGTCGCGCGAAGAAGGTGCCGATCAAGGCTATGTTGCTTGACCAAGCCAACATCAGCGGAATTGGCAATTGGGTCGGTGATGAGATCATGTACCACGCAAAGATGCATCCGGAGCAGTACGCAAACACCCTCACGGACGAACAGATTGAGCAGCTGCACAAGTCGATCCACTACGTCTGTGACACCGCCGTGGCGCTGTTGGGCGATTCCGAAAAGTTCCCGGATGATTGGCTGTTCAAGCATCGATGGGCGAAAGGGAAGAAGAACGGCGCAGGGACGCTGCCCAATGGAGAGAAAATTGTCTTCTTGACCGTGGGTGGCCGGACGAGCGCGGTGATACCCTCGATGCAGAAGAAGACCGGACCAGTGGCGAAAGAGATGAGCGAAGCGGAAGATGAGGATGAAGATGATGCGCCCCCGAAGGCGAGAGGCAAGAAGCGTAAAGCTGCTGACCACACGCATGAAGACAAGGAGAGAGGGTTAAAGAAGTCGAAGGGCAGCACCAAGAAGAGCAAGGTGGAACCTCCCACAACAGAAGAGGAGCCGATCAACGGGACTGGAGGATCAAAGCGAGGCCATAAGGGGGAGAATGAACCAGAAGCTAATGGAGGTGAGATAGATGTTCGCCCTCCGAAATCGAAGACGAAGTCACCAAAAGCTACCGCGGCAACAGACACAGGGAAAAGACGATCTGGTCGCCTCCGCCGCTCGTGACCGTGTCTTCTCGAGGGTGGACGCTGCTGTGTACGGGTTGCTTAATTGCCTTTGGGTGGTTCGTCAAAATGGAGTTATGATAAGTTGTATGCAACCATGGTGTGGCCTCTCGCTGTGCTGGTGGTATTTCTCATCAATCCGACCTTCAATGATACATCCGAACGTGCCTATACTCCTCGTCGTCGAATTTGAGGTCATGCAACAAGGGCAAGCTGACACCCACCAAATTCCAAACCAGTGTGGAATAAGTACATTCAACTTGATCTGGCGACCTCCTCCTGCCTCCAATATCGCGGTCATATGTGTCCAATTAGATCTAAAGCGTCATCTTCCTCGTCGTCTTCTGCTTCGTCGTCCTCTTCCATAGCGTCGTCACTGCTGCTGGCCTCGTCGGATTCTGAGGCGTTCGCATCAGCCCCGGCAGCATTGCTCGCGGCCTTTTGACCGCCCCCATCCCGGCCACCGCCCCAAAAGTCGAGGTCATCATCGTCAGGCATCGGTGACGCCCCTCTTCTGGGTGCCTCTCTTCCTTGGCCGGTGCCGAAATAACTACCAACAACCGGCGACGCCGATCGAGTGGACCGTGATGAAGGGGAATGAAGCATCAACCACGTGGAAGTGGATGTCGGTGACCGGGCCGCGACAGGGCTCGTGGTGGGTGGTCGTGAATGAGGGTCGTGTTGAGCCGGTGAGGTCAGCTCTCCGGTGGGAGTATGACCCTGACTCGCCGTGATCCCGGCTTCTCCGACGCCGGCTTCTTGCGCTCGTTCTTGTTGTTCCTGCAATTGCGCGCTGGGCTCTGGTCCCAGGAGTTCCAATTGCGTGGTATTGTATGATTCGCAGATGGTACATTTGAGCCCCAGCCAATGATACCTGGTCACACTTCGGCTGTTGCAATCGTTGCAAAAGATGTAGGCGCGGTTGTCCCGATATTCTTCGGGCATGGGCTGCTCTTCGATATGTCGGTCCAGCCGTCGAAATTGGCTCTCCATGTTGGCGATGCTTTTCGAGCAGATCGGACATTTATAGCTTGTGTTGCACCACTCGGCAAAGCACGTCTCATGAATTCCATGACCACATCGCATAAATGCCACCGGCTGGTTGGACGTGAACATGTATTCTCCGCAGATTGGGCAATCACATTTCGTGCTCTTCTCGATGCATTTGTGCGTGCTCTCGGCCTGAATAGACATGCAAGCAGCGCATGTCTGGCAATGGAAGAAGTCCTTCCCCAAGCCTTTGCCGAGTCGGCAGATGCCACAATCGTCGCAATGATAGATCGACTTCTCTGGATCGTTGTTCCACAATTTGCAAACGGGACAGTAATAGCAGGCCGCCGGAGTGTTGCACATCTTGCATATTTGTGACACGGGTTGAGGCGTATTGCACCACATGCAGAGCATATGTTTGGTCTCGCGACGAGGTAAGGTGTGATTTTCCACTTCGTCGTGGCACAGCCGACATGTGTACCAGCATTCGCAAGTGGCGCACTGCATCTTCACATTGCGTTTGTAATGGATGCAACCAAGGACTGGTCTCGGTCTTTCACCCAAGCTTTCCAGATCATCCTGTGGCCCGGCATCCGGATCCAATGGCGCATAAGTTGGGACGAGGTCTGCCGGGGAGAGATTATAAACCACGTCCTGGCTGGCACCGGTCCGAATCGAAGCGAGCGATCCTACCCGTCGAGGCAACGTGGATGAGGAGGGAGTCCTCTGCTCTCCAGCGGCATTCTTACTGTCGCGGTATTTTTCCATCATCAACGAATGAATCAACTTTGACTTCTCGGCCGCTGTGCCTGGTCCTGCCCATACGGCGGTGATTCTTTGTCTTAATGGCCCCATCCCGTCGTCTTCCGGAAGCGCCCCTGAGCTGTCTCTTCTCAAATAAACCTGTTCATGAAGTTCGAAGCTTGCGTCCCGGCTGCTGTCTGTCGACGGTCCCGCAGCATTTGGATCAGACCGCGAAAGTGGGCGGCGACCACTACCACCCGAGTCGTCCTCGTCCACCCTTGGTCCATAAGGCAATTCTTGGGCTGGGTCGGTGCAAGTCTCGCCGTCGGTCCCATGTTCTCCGCATGGCACAGCCCGTGATGTTGGCGTGGTTTCGGCATCGAGGGCAGGAAACTCCGCCGCAGCAGCGCTGGGTTCTTCCGTCTCATATGTTTGTCGTTCATCTCGGACAACGTCATCCAGGGCCTCCAAGGGCGGCGAAGGCATCTGATCCAGGCCATTCAGTTGGCTTGTCCATAATTGTATGCTCCGAGCAATCGACTGCACTGTGCTCTCTTTGTTTTCTTCATCGAACGACGGCGGCGGAGACGAACTCCAGAAGCGAGAGGGGTTCCAACGTTGAAAATCTGGTACCGCAGGAAGGATGCCAGGTGACTCTTCACCGCTGCTCAGTCTGGAGAATCGACGGGCTTGGCGCAGGACAGGCTCGACGATGAAAGAAGGGAGATATTCACTCATTGACGGAAACAAGACGGGAGAAGAGCGACATGCAAGGGATAAACTTTGTCGCGTGAGTGGCTAGAGGGCTGGAGAAGGGAGAGTCATATGTCGTGCTGGGCTTGGGCTGCCTCTCCGCCGCCGCCGGCGACATGTGATAGTTTGATAGTGTCACGTGACAAGTCTCCCAGAGCAGGCTGGCTGAGGTGAGTTGAGTAATTAATACATTGGCAGGACCGAGCCAACAGTGTAATATTCGATGATTGTTCCGGAGAGTGGAGTGGGGATCATTTATTGTAGGCCAACATGTGTGGCGTCTGTGTCATGAGACTCCGTGTCCTGACGAGACAAGCCATGAGCAGCTATCATTTTGTGGTCAAACTGCTACACCACCCTCCTAGCTGTGTAGGGTGGGTCTCGGTGCTCCCATTTGCTCGTACATGTCCAGCCTCAAATGATGACATCAGATCAAGCCAACTAGAATTTGTACCAACATTTAGGACAGAAGACTCTGCCAAATCCCGACCTCAACTTTTGTGAACCTTGATAACGTGTCCATGTATTTGTGCATGAGCGTCATCACACCCCCCATGAAAACCAATAACTTTTCTCACCGCCCTTCGAAATGGTGGCAGGAGGTGAAACCTGGTCGACAGGCTGTTATCTGCTCTAAATTAGGACTTGATGCTTGTTGACAGGACTGATTGTTTCGTGAGATCAAAGTCGGTGTGCCTCGTCTAGAACTCGGTTTGCCATGTGGCATCGTTCGTGCTCAGCCGAGTGGTTGCTGAACGATCTCAAGGTCGTGATGATTGAAAGTCGGGTCCCCAAGCATATTAAGGGTCGCCGTTGTTAGTTTCCTCCTCCGCGGGACATTTGGCTAGTGACGTCGCGTGCCTTCACTCCAAAGAGTGAACTTTGCAACTGACTGGCCATAGTCTGCTTCCACATCTATGACTTCTCTCCCCATCGATCGAACTTGTGGGTCGTCGAGACGAGTGTAGGCTTTGGTTGGAGAGCATCGCCGTTCGGGTGAGCCAGGTTGTCTCGGTATCCTTTTCACCGTCCACCAGGCGCTGCTACGGTGCGTTCAATCAGAGTGCACGTTTTGCAGAGTTCATTCACCTGCCAGCATTGCCGACATAATCCTGACGCCTGGACTCTCTTCGATGGTGTCCTCGGAGATCACGAGGTGTCTTCTTTCGCCGTCTCTTCCAAAGCTCGCAAGGTCGGTTCTATCTCTGCCGGTTCGGTGATGGACCACACTCCACCTCCTTTGGCTGAAGAGCGGCCAACTTCCTTCGATACGAGATTCCGGCCGACTTTTCCCGGGCCGACACCCAAGTATCGGCGACATCCTGCTTGTCTGTCCAGGTATTTGATCGAGTCCCACCAAAGCACGGTCTCAATCGCCTGTCTTGCCAAATTGTTGATCAAATCTTCTTTGGACTGAAAAGGACGAGCGGTCACATTCGAGATGGTGAGCATCTTCCCGGGGAATCGAACATTCTCCGGCTTGAGTGCCTGCTTCATGTACTCATACGCCGGCATCATGATCGGGCTGTGAAAGGCCGATCGAGATTTCAGCTCGACAGCCCGAGGGTCATGACCACCAAACTCCCGGATATGCACTAATAGATCTCGGATCCGCTGAAAGCTGCCGCTTAGGACGATCTGATTCTTCGAGTTTGCATTGGCGATGGAAACTTGTTCAATAGCCGGCGGCGCGTGAGAGTCGTCCTTTGTCCCCTCTCCCCCATGGCCGAGGAAATCTTTCACCGCGGCGATCAGGGACTCAAGTTGCGACGGCTCGCAGATGAGGGCCATCATGCCAAAGTCTTCGCCGGACTCTTCCTTTGCCTTGCGAGTGCATTCGCCCATGATCTCCCCTCGCTTTCGCACAATATCCAGTGCAAACGGATACTCCAGATATCCAGCCGCGACAAGAGCAGCGTATTCTCCAAGGCTGTGACCCAACGTCACATCGATATTTTGTTCTGTCTGGAAGCCAAACTCTTTCTCGAGGACCCTCAGGATCATGATGGACACGGCCATGATCGCCGGTTGCGCGTTCTCCGCCTTGTCCAGCATGTATATGGGGCCATCCTCGATCAGTTTCGACAGCTTACACTGCAAGATGTCGTCCATTTCTTCCAGGAAGGGGTTGCATGTTCTCGGGAATGCCTCTCGCCAAGAGGTCGTCATGCCCTTTCTTTGCACACCATGGCCCGGGAAGAACAGAGCGGTACGCAGCGTGGGTTCTTTCGTTGTGGTATAGCTTCTACGATGCACCACCGGCTTGAGGCATCGTAGTGCCCGGCCGAGGACCGGCGCCATGGTCGAAGTGGAGATGGTCGGTCTCTGAGAGGGGGACAGTCCGTGGCTACAGCATGCTTGAAGGGTATTGTCGAATGCTCTGGAACGCTGTCTCAAATCCTGCCGTTCGAGCTGCGCGAGCACAGCTGCGAGTCGAGAGCATCAGAAGAAGCTCTTCCATGAGCCCGGAAGGACGGACCCAGTGGGTGCCGTGCGGAGATCAGAGTGGAGAGGAGGAGTCCGCCAGAACCTTTTCCCTGCACCGCCTGGGGTGTCACGTGTTGGAGCAAGAGAGCATATTGCTGGCCATCTACAAGGCGACGGAGACATCATATTTCTCTCTGAATACCAAACAATAAATTTTACCGACACGCCGGTCCCCTACGTACTGACAAGAGGGTCGTCTCCAATAACCACAGGTCCTAACGTCCCGGTCAAGGCCTGCCACCTAGTCAGAGGTCAATCAACAAGTGCTGTCTCGTCGGCGTACACAGATCTCGAGACGACCTCTGATGGAAACACATTACGAATTGATGTCAGGAACGAGTCATGGCCATGTACCCTGCCCCTACCTTTGCTAGGGAAATGCCTCACATACAATGCATCAAGCTGAGGACTTCCACAGACGCCAGGCCTATTCGAATGGCCACAAGAGTTCACTGGAACTGCGAAGAGAATGGTGTCGGATCTCGAAGACAAATTTAATCTGCATGTGTGTCAGGTCTCGCACTTCAATAGGGGTGAAGAAAGCTGCTCAATACTGGACCGCGATCAGATCAAGTATAGGTTGAGAAACATCCACAACAAGCTCAGAGCTTCAGAATTGCAGAATTCTTCTTCATCATCATGCCACAAGAGGGAGCATCACACAAAGAAACGACCGACTCACATGAGCAATAATTTGCAGTAGATGTGAGCTGGAGTCTGAGGGACAGGTTGTCCCTTGCACGGACCCGGCCGGTCGTCAACGGAGCACGGATCTCCCGATATCGACATCTCTCTGGCGGCTGAGTCCGTCCTTGTCCAGTCCAGGAATCTGTGGACTGGTATCTGGATTGGCATCTCGACGTTGGTGCAACTAGAGATGCATAGATTTGCAAGGATCAGAAGGTCGGAGGTGGCGGAGCCGTTGCCCCGTGCCACGCCTTGGGGCTGCGGTGGCGCCATAAAATGTGGTGTGTACATGTCGACATCATTACCTCCACCAACTCAACGGAACAGCAGGATCGCATCCGGTCTCGATTGTATTCTCCAACTTTGTCGTCCAAAAAGCATCATTCAAGAGCCTGCAGCGTCAAGCCGAGCTTTCAATGTCTCTCAGGTGAATGCGACTACAGTGACGGATAACACTGCTTGCCGGCTGCCCTGCCATGCGCTCCATAGCTTTGATCCTCCTGCTTGCGACTCTCCGAACGGCAGAAGCTGGGTCTGACGACGACTATTCACACTTTTCAAACCCTCTTTTTGGTCTTTCGGACGCGGTTCTTGTCAAGCGCCAGTCCTGTGCTTCAGGCTACAACTCATGTTCCAATCTCGGAGCCGCCAACGCCTGCTGTCCTTCCAACACCAATTGCGCTCTTGACGAAGCCGGACATGTCGCCTGCTGTCCTTTCAACGCTGTATGCACCGGCACCATTGCAGGAACGATTCTCGGGACTATAACGTCGACGAGCAGCAACTTTGTCCTCGGCGGCACAACCAGCACGATATCATCCATCACAACCGGCGTCGCGGGCGGCGGTTCGACGGTGCCGAATGCCTACTACCCGTTCATCTACATACCCACATCTTACGCGAACGCCGCTCTATGCTCCAGCGCGTGGTCAAGTTGTCAAATTGAGTCCACCAGTTGCTTCACCTCGCTTGCCGGGGTGAACGGTGTCACCGTCACTGGATTAGGCGTTGGAATCACGGTTCAAGGAAGCTCTGGGACCATCTTGAGCTCAGCAAGTAGTATCTGCAGCTCGTTGAGCGTGAGCGCCTGTTACAATTTGCAAGAGACGCAGTGCAGCGTATTTGGAGGGGGAGCAACCGCGACCGTGACGAGCGGGTTCGTCCAGCCTGGCAAGGCGGGCCCACGACAGACCCCCTGTCCAGGCATGCTTTACGCCGCCGGGGCGGGAGCTGTTGTCGGCGCTGTGGGGGCATTGATATAATACGATTCAGTGGACAGATGCGTCCCACTGACCCTCATCGAGCGGGGATCTGAAGACGACACTGGGTTTATGGATGGATATATAACGACGATACGAAGGATTAATTCCATGTACAGTGCTATGGATTCACGGGAAAGGGTTACAGCATCATAATCCATCTGCTTCAACACCATTGCCGCTGGCGTCGAGGCGACCAAATTTGCATTCTGAGGGGATCATGGATTGGCCACATTCTTCTCAACCTTCCTCTATGGACATCCCAAAACTGACCAGCCATTTGGGGAGTCGCTTTTGGAGGTGCTGGGAAGGCTCCTATGCTTCTATCATACTATGAACCGCGGTGAATATCTTGGGGCCAAACATTGACGGCCTCCAATGCACGTAAGCGCGAGCTTCCTCAGAACACCGCAAATAGACGTGATGACATGCAGTATGTGGTGAGAACGAGAGTACCAAAGATGGATGATGACCTTGTCTTTCATTCCTGCGGCCGAGCTGCGGGAAAGCTTGGGATCGTTAGTTGGCGGTTCTTGAAACAAGGCTGATCGTCGTCCGGGTTTGACATCACCTGAAATTTCTGGCTCGACATCAGCACCGCGACGCGCCAGGTCGCGACACAGTATGACCAAGAAGAAAATAAGGCCGTCATCACACGCTGCAGAAGGTGACGAGACGCCCGTGGCCGTACAAGAAGCCAGACCTGCCAGACCTGCCAGCTCCCAGACGCAAAAGTTGGCCAATGCCACAGGCGTGGCCGAACCAGCTATCCCACCAACCCTGGTAATATGTCGTAACAAGTAATTGGTCCATCGCTCCAATTCGAGGCAAAATTCCCAGAGTTGGGCCCCCAGATGCGCCGGGCTAACGATGCAACAGGCACTGGCGATATATCTCTTCATATCATGGCCCGTGGCTGAATCTGCCTCCCGAAGTCCTCGAATCGCTCGCGTTCAGCAACTTCTACTCTCCCCGACCTCAGCCCATCGACCCGGCCGTCTTCTTTGACCTTGTCAAAATTCGCCGGCTGATCGAGGATGCGACGAGCCTGGCGGTCCGGGCGGCCAATGGCACGACCTCGGCGTCGCTCAATAGCTCTCTGAATGCGACCAATGGCATTCTCAACGGCGCGGATGCCGAAATATTAGGCATCGGCTCGTCGAGAGGAGGGGTGAACGCGAAGCTGAGTCGGGAACGGAGGCACAGAATGAGAGAACATGCCACACAGAAGCTGTCGCAGGCGTATCATCTCGACGAGATCGCGGCCAGTGTGGCGACCATGCAGTCGGCGTCGGCGTTAGAAGAGGTTGCAAAGCATGTCTTGCAACGCAACCAGACCGATCCCGCCGCCGAATACGTTCACTTCTTTCACGAGAAGATTCCGTCAAGAGCGCTGGCCGAATCCACCAGTCTTGCTCCTCTCAACGACATCATCCGTCAGCAGCCCACCGACCCCGCTCCATATCGGACGAGAGCCGTCACGAGGGTGTTCAAGGACGATTTTGAGGGCGCGGTGCGAGATCTGACCGACGGCCTCGCGCTGTACCGGCTTTACCACCCGCCGCATCAGAACGGGCAGCGAGAGCTCATCCTCGCAAAGGATGCGGCCAAGCTGGCACGGGAGTATCGAGCCGACACGAGGGTGGACGAGAAAGACCAGCCCAGCAGCCTGGAGCCCCAGTTGCTTTTCCATCGCGGAGGAGCATATCTCACATTGGCTTGTAGTCACGTTGAGCACGCTCTCCCCGGCTCGCCTCGACCGGGAGGAGGAGGATATCCCAGCCCACCGTGCAGCGCCGACGGGAAGTCTTCGACGACAACGGAAGCCGATCATGATGACAGCAGAGCACGGGCGGAAGCACGCAAACTGGTCCGGACATACGCCAAAAGAGCCCTTCGAGATTACACCTCATTCCTGTCTCATTTTGAATATACACCGGGCCTGTCTGCCGAGTTCACAGAAGCCTTCTTGCACAAGGTGAGTTCAGTCACCAGCGGGGGCGGACCGCGGTCTCGGAGCGAAAGACTTCTCGACCTAGACGCCCGCCCGCACTCTGGTCTGGCGGAAGCCCTCGTTCGATACGAAAGCCAAAGAGACCACCAAAATGGCCATTCGCTGCCACAAATTCCAAAACCGGTCGTTCACAAACTCCACGCCCTGTTCGCCGCGGTGCCGCCCGCCGACTTGCCCGTCTATCCTCCCGATCCGGCGAGTGAGGCCGCACAGGAATATTCTCACTTTTCGCTCCCCGACTTCTCCGAGGCAGTGACGTACCACCCGCTCCTCACCGATGTCCTCCATTCGCTCCTCTTGTGTCATTGCCTCATCCAGACATCTGGGAAAGAGCACCTCCGCCATGCGTACATGGCCGCACGAATTGCCCGTGTCTGCGATGGATACCCGATTTTCTTGGCGGCGCGGTCGCCCGCGAGAGCAGATTGGATTGAAGTTCTGCGTCGGTCCAAAAACTGGCTGGGCCTGCAGGCGAGCTGGGAAAGCTTGTGTGCACCCGCACCGCTCCCGGGACACATGCGGAAGAACGAGGCGACGAACCGGGCGGAGACAGCGGAAGAAAAGCGGGAGAGGATGAAGGAGGACGTGATCCGAGACGCCCTCGCGGATGACCGAGTCGTGGATGAAGACACTTTCCGAGCTAGTGTCCGGGCCAGGGAACTGAGAGCGGCCCGGGAAGAGGAAGAGGAGCAGAGGAAGGAATACTGTCGGACGACATCGAGCGAGGCCGTTCGAGCGAGAAATGGTGACACCAATGTTCCCCCGCCGAGGCGGTGGGCGCAAGAGGACGGCAAAGAATACCCCATCACCACCGAGCGTGCAGAACTCATTGTGAGGTGGATTCGAGAAGCTCCAGCGCCGAGTGCATCAGATGGAAGTGCGCGCTCAAAGAGAAGGACTGGGGCCAAGGGCCGTTTGCAGAAGAAGGCTAGTACTGCGTCCAGCTTGAGGGAGACCGACACCGGTTTAGAACATAGTATTGAGAGCTTAGATATTGTTGATTAATAAATGGATCTCTGGAGGCATGAAAAAGCATGGCGGAAACCTCAGGCGGCTGTGCTGGTACGAATACCTTGTTGACACGAGAGACTTCTCCCACTCTAACATGGAATCGGAACATAGTCTTCTACTAGTTGCGCGGAATTCAGAGCTAGTATACCATGTACTGCTTCCGCATTTCGGCATGTCGAATTTTTTGAACTGCCATCCATGAATGCCGCAACAGCCCCATTCAGATTTTGAACCTGTGGCATTGGGATGGTCCTGTCAGCGTAGTTGCTGCCAGTGGCCTTGCCGTTGTTGATGTATAAATAGTTGTCTTTTTCAAGATGATTCAGGTCAAGCTCATACTGTCCACGCCTCTCGACGATACGATAATCAAAGACATGACAAGGGCGCCCCAAAAGATCGACAACGAAACTGTCCTCACGACTCGCAACCCAACCGCCGGCGAAGTCTTCTTTGATTTCCCCCC
>Ga0255336_100520_pt1 | contig 56268 bp, 52 predicted proteins | sample MeOH1_35cm_T3_17_FD_189102 | JGI IMG/M metagenome (GOLD analysis project Ga0255336, IMG submission 189102) | Sandy soil microbial communities from University of British Columbia, Vancouver, Canada - MeOH1_35cm_T3_179 | ecosystem: Engineered > Artificial ecosystem > Sand microcosm > Unclassified ... | reverse complement strand
CTCCAGCGTGACGCGCGCGTTCTGCGGCGACTGCAGCCGCATCCGGCTGTCGACCGAAGGCAAGCTCTACCTGTGCCTGTTCGCCACCGAGGGCCACGACCTGCGCGCGCTGCTGCGCGGCCCGCACAGCGACCTGGAGATCGCCAGCGCCATCGCGCGGGTCTGGCAGGCCCGCACCGACCATTACTCCGAGCAGCGCGGCGACCCCGCCGTGCGGCACGCGCGCGCCGACAGCAAGATCGAGATGTCCTATATCGGCGGATGAGGACGCAACTGCGAGGCGCAACGCGGGACGCAACCGCGGGATGCGACCGCGCCGCACGCCACCAACCGGCTTCCATTCAATGATTCCACGCGACGACATCACCGGCCTGATCCTCGCCGGCGGCAGGGGCAGCCGCATGGGCGGGACCGACAAGGGCCTGCAGCCGTTCCGCGGCGTGCCCATGACCGCGCATACGCTGGCGCGCCTGGCGCCCCAGGTCGGCGGCGTGCTGATCAGCGCCAACCGCAACCTGGCGGCCTATGCGTCCTTCGGAGTGCCGGTGGTAACGGACGCCGCGCCGGATTCGGCACCGGAATTCGCCGGACCGCTAGCCGGAATGCTCGCCGGCCTGCGACAATGCCGCACGGGCTGGCTGCTGACCTCGCCCTGCGATTCGCCGTGCCTGCCGGCCGACCTGGCCGCGCGCCTGGCCGCGGCGATCGAGACGCAGGGCGCCGACATGGCCATTCCCGTCACCGTCGACGCGGCGGGCCGCCGGCAAACCCAGCAGGTGTTCTGCCTGATGCCGGCGACGGCGCGCGACAGCCTGGCGGCATACCTCGCCGGGGGCGGACGCAGGATCGAGACCTGGGCCGCCTCGCACCGCCTTGCCGAAGTGCTGTTCGAAGACGCCGGCGCCTTCGCCAATATCAATACCCTGGACGAGCTGCGCGCGCTGGAAGCGCGCTGACGATCCGGGTTGCTGCCTCTCCGGGACCGAGCCATGCCATCTCTGCAAACCGTCATTTCCTGCCTGTCCGACTACGATCCCGACGCCCTGCCGGTGGCGCAGGCCAGCCGCATCATCGGCGAGGTGATCGAGCCCGTGCGCGGCACCGAGCAGGTCGCCCTGCGCGCGGCGCTCGGCCGCGTGCTGGCCGCGGACGTGGTCTCCACGCTGGACGTGCCCGCCCACGACAACGCGGCGATGGACGGCTACGCCTTCGCCGGCAGCGCGCTGGCGGCCGGCGGCGAGGTCGCCCTGGCGGTCGCCGGCAGCGCCTTCGCGGGCGGCGCGGGCTGCCCGCCGGTCGCGCCGGGCAAGGCGGCGCGCATCATGACCGGCGCCATCATGCCGCCCGGCTGCGACACCGTGATCCCGCAGGAATTCGTGCAGGCGCGGGACGGCCTGATCCGCTTCGACGCGGCCGCGGTGGGCGCCGGCGACAACCGCCGCCTGCGCGGCGAGGATCTCGCCGTGGGCCAGCCCGCGCTGGCCGCCGGACGCATCCTGCGCCCGGCCGACCTGGGCCTGCTGGCCTCGCTCGGCGTGGCCGAGGTCAAGGTGCGCCGGCGCCTGCGCGTGGCCTTCTTCTCCACCGGCGACGAGCTGCGCTCGATCGGCGAGCCGCTCGGGCCGGGCTGCGTCTACGACTCCAACCGCTACACCCTGCACGGCATGCTGCGGCGCCTGGACGTGGACCTGCTCGACATGGGCGTGGTGCGCGACGACCCCGACGCGCTCGAAGCCGCGCTGCGCAGCGCCTGCGAGAACGCCGACGCCGTCATCACCTCGGGCGGCGTGTCGGTGGGCGACGCCGACTATACGAAGCAGATCATGGCGCGGCTGGGCGACGTCACGTTCTGGAAGATCGCCATGCGTCCGGGGCGGCCGATGGCGTTCGGCCGCATCGCCTCCCACGGCCGCGAGGCGCTGCTGTTCGGGCTGCCCGGCAACCCGGTGGCGGTGATGGTGACCTTCTATCATTTCGTGCGCGCGGCGCTGCACCGGCAGATGGGCGCCCAGGTGCCGCCGCTGCCGCTGATGCGCGTGCGCAGCACACAGCCCATCCGCAAGAAACCCGGGCGCACCGAGTACCAGCGCGGCATCCTGACGCAGGCCGCGGACGGCGGCTGGCAGGTGGGCATCACCGGCCAGCAGGGCTCCGGCGTGCTGCGCTCGATGAGCGAGGCCAACTGCTTCATCGTGCTCGGCCACGACCAGGGCATGGTGGGCGCGGGCGACGAAGTCGAGGTGATGCTGTTCGACGGGCTGATGTAGGCTGGCCCGGTGTCGTTTTTGTGCCGCAGTTTTACGATTGTTTAGCCATCAGACCGGGGGATTTCCGCACCCCGCGGGTGGCGGACTATGCGCCGCAGCACCCATTCGATACACTTGCGCAACATTACTCTGCTTATGCCCCAAGCTGTCATGAATCAGGAGATCGCGTACCTCCACCCGGTCAAAACCGCCCGCGCGCTGGTGCTGGTGTACCTGTGCTTCTCGGTACCTATCGTCTTGCTGGGCCTGTTCGTGGCCTTCATCCGCTACGGCGACCTGCCGGGCATCACGGTGTTCACGGCGCTGATCCTCAACGCGCTGGTCGGCTTCGGCCTGCTGTGGCTGGCCTGCAAGGCCTACAACTGGGTCGCGGCGCGCTTCGGCGGCATCGAGGTCACGGTCCGCGACCTGCCTTGATCCGGTCCACCCGCCCCGCCCGGCCGCAAGCCTGAAAAAAGCGCATCGTTCCGATGCGCTTTTTGCTGCCTGCCGCTGTCGCGGGCGTCACGCGGGCGCCGGCACTCAGCCGGCCTCCCCTTCCTCGCCGTCCGGCTCCGGCGCCGCTTCCAGGCCCAGCAGTTCCTGCGCGGCCTCGCCGGGCAGCGCCTCCACCGTGCGCAGCTTGCGCTCCATCTGGCGCGTGCGCACTTCGGCCTGCTCGATGTTGCGCGCGGCCCGCTCGAGCGTGTCGCGCGTCCGGGACAGCACCACGCCGAACTTGCCGAACTCAGTCTTGACCGCGCCGAGCACGCTCCACACCTCGCTCGAGCGCCGCTCCAGCGCCAGCGTGCGGAATCCCATCTGCAGGCTGTTGAGCAGGGCCATCAGCGTGGTCGGCCCGGCCACCGTGATGCGGTGGTCGCGCTGCAGCAGGTCGACCAGGCCGGGGCGGCGCAGCACTTCGGCGTACAGCCCCTCGGTCGGCAGGAACAGGATGGCGAAGTCGGTGGTGGCCGGCGGCGAGACGTATTTCTCCGAGATGGTCTGCGCCTCGCGCCGGATCGCCACTTCCAGCTCGCGCCCGGCCGCGGCCACGCCGTCCGCGTCGCCGCGCTCCTGCGCGTCGAGCAGGCGCTCGTACTGCTCCTTGGGAAACTTGGCGTCGATCGGCAGCCAGACCACGCCGCCGTCGGGGTCCTTGCCCGGCAGGCGGATGGCGAACTCCACGCGCGCGCCGGTATTGCGCACGGTCTCCACGTTCTTGGCGTACTGCTCGCTGGTCAGCACCTGCTCGAGCAGCATCTCCAGCTGCACCTCGCCCCAGGTGCCGCGCGACTTCACGTTGGTCAGCACGCGCTTGAGGTCGCCCACGCCCTGCGCCAGCGCCTGCATCTCGCCCAGCCCGCGATGCACCTGCTCGAGCCGCTCGGACACCAGCTTGAACGACTCGCCCAGGCGCTGCTCGAGCGTGGCGTGCAGCTTCTCGTCCACGGTGCGGCGCATCTCCTCGAGCTTGCCGGCGTTGTTGGCCTCGATCTCCTTGAGCTTCTGCTCGAGCGTGGCGCGCACCTCGCCCAGGCGCCGCTCGTTGCCCTCCGACATCTGCCCCAGCTGCTGCTGCAGCACGTCGCCGAAGCGGCGCAGCGCCGCGCCCTGCTCCTCGCGCGCCTGCTGGCCCTGCGCCAGCAGGTTCTGCCGGACCTGGTCGAGCTGCGCGGCGTTGGATTCGGTCAGCTTGGCGAGCTGCTGCGCGAACATGTCGATCTGGTTGTTCTGCAGCGTGGCGATGCTGGTGAGCTGCGACGACAGCGCCTGCTGGAAGCGCATCATCTGCTGGCCGGCCTCGCCGCGGCCGGTGCGGGCGCTCTCGGCGATCTCGGTGCGCAGCTCGCGCTCGAGCCGGTCGAGCCGCTCGGTGCCGCGCGCGCCTTCGGCGCGCAGCTCGGCGAGCAGCCGCACCAGTTCCGGGCTGGCGCCGTCGCCGCGCCCGCGCAGCACCAATACCAGCAGCAGCAATACCGCGGCCGCCGCGAGCGCCAGCGTCAGGAGGGAAATCAGGTTCATGTGGGTCGGGAAGGATCGGGAACGCCGTGGCGGCATGGCGCGCCACGGCGGCGCACAGGCTTCAGCGGCGGCGCGCCATCACGTCGGGATTGATCACCGAGGACGGGTGCCCCGCCTGCGGCCCGGCGTCGAGCGCGGCGATCAGGTTGTCGGCGGCAAGGTCGGCCATCGCGCGGCGGGTCTTCTCCGAGGCGCTGGCGATATGCGGGGTCAGCACCACGTTGGGCACCGCCAGCAGGCCGGGATGCACCTGCGGCTCGCCCTCGAACACGTCGAGCCCGGCGGCGAACAGGCGGCGCTCGCGCAGCGCCTCGGCCAGCGCGGCATCGTCGACGATGCCGCCGCGCGCGAGATTGACCAGCGTAGCCGACGGCTTCATCTGCGCCAGCTCGGCCGCGCCGATGCTGTGGTGGCTCTGCGCGCTGTACGGCAGCACCAGGATCAGGTGGTCGGACTGCGCCAGCAGCCCGGCCTTGCTGACGTAGTGCGCGTTGAGCGCGCGCTCGGTGTCCTCGGGCAGGCGGCTGCGGTTGTGGTAGATCACCGGCATGCCGAAGCCCGCCGCGCGCCGCGCCAGCGCCTGGCCGATGCGGCCCATGCCGAGGATGCCGAGCGTGCTGCCATGCAGGTCCATGCCGAGGAACATGTCGAAGCTCCAGCGCTCCCACTTGCCGGCGCGCAGCCAGTGCTCGGACTCGGTCACGCGGCGCGCGGTGGCCATCAGCAGGGCCCAGCCGAAATCGGCGGTGGTTTCCGTCAGCACGTCGGGCGTGTTGGTCGCCACGATGCCGGCGGCGGTCAGCGCCGCCACGTCGAGGTTGTTGTAGCCCACGGCCATGTTGCAGACTGCGCGCAGCGCCGGCAGCGCCGCCACCAGCGCGCCGTCGATGCGGTCCGCGGCATTGGCCAGCACGCCGGCCTTGCCGGCCAGGCGCGCCTTCAGCGCGGCGGCGTCGAGCGCCTCGTCCTGCTGGTTGCTGTCGACGTCGAAATACTGCGCGAGCCGGTCGATCACTTCGGGAAAGACGGCGCGGGTCACGAGAATGGATGGCTTGCTCATGCTTGGACGTGGAAAAAGATAAAGGTCATCATCAGGAACAACGGCACCAGCACGCACCCCGACCACAGCATGTAGCCGAAGAAGCTGGGCATGCGCACGCCGCGGCTTTCCGCGATGGCCTTGACCATCAGGTTGGGCGCGTTGCCGATGTAGGTATTGGCACCCATGAACACGGCGCCCGCCGAGATCGCCGCCAGCGTGGAGGCGTTCCGCGTCATCAGCGTGGCGGCATCGCCGCCGGCGGTGTTGAAGAACACCAGGTAGGTCGGCGCGTTGTCGAGGAACGACGACAGGATGCCGGTAGCCCAGAAATACATGCCGTCGACGGGCTGGCCGCCGGCGTCGCTGACCAGGCCGATCACGCCGGCGAACGCGCCGTCCGCGCCGGCCTTGAGCATGGCGATCACCGGGATGATGGTCAGGAAGATGCCGGCGAACAGCTTGCCCACCTCGAGGATCGGCTCCCAGGTGAACTCGTTGCCGGCGCGCGCCGCGGCCGGCGTGATCCACAGCGACAGCAGCGCCACCGCCACCAGCAGCACGTCGCGCACGGCCATCTGCAGGCCGACCGGCGCGCCCATCACGTCGAACGCGATGCCGGGCTGCCACAGCCCGCTCATCAGCACCAGCCCGACCACCGCCAGCAGCAGCACGAAATTGCGCTTGCCCTCGATGCGGATGCCCGCCGAGTCCGGCGTGGGATCGGCCGCGGCCGGCAACTCTTCTTCCCTGTTGAGGTAGTAGTGCCGGTCGACGAAGTAGAAGATCGCCAGCAGCGCGCCGCAGATGAACAGGGTCTCGGGCAGGATGTTGCGCAGCGTCCAGAAGAAATCCACGCCCTTGAGGAAGCCCAGGAACAGCGGCGGGTCGCCGAGCGGCGTGAGCGCGCCGCCCGCGTTGGCCACCAGGAAGATGAAGAACACCACCACGTGCGCGACGTGGCGCCGGTTGTCGTTGGCGCGCAGCAGCGGGCGGATCAGCAGCATGGCCGCGCCGGTGGTGCCCATCAGGCTGGCCAGCGCCGTGCCGAGCGCGAGCAGGCCGGTGTTCAGGCGCGGCGTGCCGTGCAGGTTGCCGCGCACGCAGATGCCGCCGGCCACGATGTACAGCGAGGCGATCAGCGCGATGAACGGCACGTATTCGGAAAGCAGCGCATGCACGGCGCTGGCCGCCGCCGCATGCGCGCCGAAGGCCAGCGCGAACGGCACCAGGAACAGCAGCGCCCAGGCCGCCACGACCTTGCCGTAGTGGTGATGCCAGAAGCGCGGCGCGAGCAGCGGCAACAGCGCGATCGACAGCAGCGTGCCGGCGAACGGCAGGGCCCATGCCGGCGACAGCGCCGCACCATCGAGCTCCGCCGCGCCGGCCAGGCCGGGCGTCAGCGCGAGCAGTGGTGAAAGCAAGGCGGGGGCACGGCGCATCGGGCGGGATCTCCTGGTTCTGGATTGCGGCACCCGCGCCGGGCGAAGGCGGCGGGCGGAGACAGCGCGCCGGCTGGCAAGGCGCCGGCACGGCGGGCCGCCGGCGCGCGGCGAAGGCCTCAAGTGTAAAGCAATCGCCGTGGCTTTCCGCCGGCTTTCCGCCGAACTTTCCTGCGGCTTTCCCGCGCGGGCGCCGGGCGCGCGGCGCTCAGTCCTGCTCGACCAGGATCACGTGCACGCGGTAGGGCCCGTGCGCGCCGAGCACGATGGTCTGCTCGATGTCGCCGGTGCGCGACGGGCCGCTGATGACGTTGGTGGCGCGCGGCAATTCGCCGCGCTCGCCGCGCACCAGCGCGAAGGCGTCCTCGAGGCCGTCGACGATGCGCGAGACCGGCACCACCGCGATATGCGTCTCCGGCAGCAGCGCGGCCGAGGCAAAGGTCCGCGGCCCGGACAGCAGCATCAGCGAGCCGGTCTCGGCGATGGCGCAGAAGCAGCCGGTGATGCCGACCAGGTCGCCGTGGTCGTGGTCGGCCTGCGCGTCGCGCTCGGGCAGGCGGCACTCCACCGCCAGGCCGTGCGCCTGCCAGTCGAGCGCGCCGAAGCTGTCCCAGGCGATGGCGCGGCGCGCCAGGCCCAGGCTGTCGAGGTAGCGCGCGGCCTCGGCCGGCACGTCGGCCAGCGTCGCCACGCGCGCCACCGTGGAGGCCAGCTTGAGCGCCTGCGCCTCGAACGCGGCGATGCGGTCCGCCGGCGCCGGCGGGCGCGGGCCGGCCGGATGGCGCGCGAGATAGTCGGCCACCGCCGCGCGCTCGCCGTTGCTGACTCCGGCGGCGCGGCCCTGGGCGGCGCGGATGCGGGCGAAGATGCGGTCGCGTGCGGAAGAGGTGTCCATGCGTTGCTGTCCGGTGGTGGATGCGGAATGTCTGGAGGCCGGGCGCGGCCCGGGTTCCCGGGTTCAGGCCGGCGCCTTGATGCCGAATACCTGCCGCAGGTAGGTCAGGTAGGCGGGATCGTCGCACATGGTCTTCTCGGGCGTGTCCGACAGCTTGGCCACCGGCTGCCCGTTGCAGCGGGTCATCTTGATGACGATCTGCAGCGGCGTGTAGCCGAGGTCGTTGGTGAGGTTGGTGCCCACGCCGAAGGCCAGCCGGCAGCGCCCGCCGAAGCGCTCGTACAGCTCGATCACGCGCGGGATGTCGAGGCTGTCGCTGAAGATCAGCGTCTTGCCCAGCGGGTCGACGCGGCCCGCGGCGTAGTGGGCCAGCATGCGCTCGCCCCACGCGAAGGGGTCGCCGGAATCGTGGCGCACGCCGTCGAACAGCTTGCAGAAATAGAGGTCGAAGTCGCGCAGGAAGGCGTCGAAGCCGTAGGTATCGGACAAGGCGATGCCGAGGTCGCCGCGGTACTCCTTGGCCCACACCTCGAGCGCGAACACCTGCGAGTCGCGCAGCCGCGGGCCGAGCGCCTGGCAGGCCTGCAGGTATTCATGCGCCATCGTGCCCAGCGGGATCAGGTTGTGCATGCGCGCGAAATGCACGTTGCTGGTGCCGGCCAGCTGGGGCCCGAGCACGCGGCGCATGGTCTGCAGCACCTCTTCCTGCCAGTCGCGCGAGAAGCGGCGCCGCGAGCCGTAGTCGGCGATCACACAGTCGGCGTGGCCGGGCATCTTCAGCAGGGCCAGCTTCTCTTCGAGCCGGCGGCGGCCTTCGCGCCAGTCCGGCTGCGGCTGCGTGTTGCGGAAGTACACCTCGTTGACGATGGCCAGCAGCGGCACCTCGAACAGGATGGTGTGCAGCCACGGGCCGCGGATGGTGATCTCGATCTCGCCCGCGCCCGATGCGGCGGGCGCCACCGTGACGTATTTCTGGTTGAGGTGGAACAGTCCGAGGAAATCGACGAAATCGCTCTTGATGAAGCGCAGGCCGCGCAGGTAGTCGAGCTCGTCCTCGGTGAAACGCACCTGGCACAACTGGGCGATCTCGTCGCGGATCTCGTCCACGTAGGGCGTCAGGTCCATGCCCGCGTTGCGGCACTTGAAGCGGTACTCGACCTGCGCCGCCGGGAAATGGTGCAGCACCACCTGCATCATGGTGAATTTGTACAGGTCGGTGTCGAGCAGGGATGAGATGATCATGTCAGGCCGGACGGCAAAGCCAAGTCAGTGCGACATGCTAACCGAAAGCGCGCACGCAGGGCTGGCGGCGGGCGCGCTCACCCGCCATCGAGGAAGCGGTCCGGCTGGCGGCCGCGCGCGCTGCCGCGCAGGCACCACAGCGTCTCGCCGTTGTAGCCGGGGCATCCGATCAGCGTGGCCTGCGCGCGCGGCACGGCGCTCGGCAGCGGTTCGGCGAACACGGCCGAGCGCACCGTGATGCGCTCGTGGTAGACCGGCGTGGCCGCGCGGCGGAACACCAGCACCTGGACCGGCGCGCCGCGCGCCGGCTGCAGGCCGGCATCGCACGGCATGAAGCCGGCCTGGCCGCAATTGGCCACGGCCTCGCCGGCGGGCTCGACCACCACGCCGAAGTCGTCCCATTCGAAGCGGGTCAGCGCGGCCAGCGACACCGGCCGGTCGGTCTCCATGCGCCACGCCATCAGCCGCGCCACCACACTCTCGGACGGGCCGCCGGCCTGCGCCAGCGTCTGCGCGTGCGCCACCGGCGCGGCCAGGGCCGGCAGCAGCGCCAGCCCGGCGAGCCGCGCCGCCGCGCGCGTGCGCCGGGCGCTGCCGGCGGGCTGCTGGCGGACGGGAACTGGCATGGCGTTCTCCTCGTTTTGGCGCGCCGGCGGCGCGGGCAGGCCCTGGGGAGCATACAACGGCGCCGGGCCGGGAGCCAGCAAAGCGCGCCGGCGCGGGCGCGCCGGTACTGCGCTGGATCAAACCTACATAAAGAAATAAGAAAACTATCTGATCCGGCTATATAGGAGGATTACCCTAGGTTTGCGCCTCGGCTACAATATCGGTCTTTGAAAGGCCACGGCCTGCGCTCGCGCCGCGCACGGTGAACTCATGGTGGACGGATGGTGAACCCGCGGGGCATCCCATCCGGCCCCGCCCGGCGGCGTGATTCGCAGTGCACAGCAAGCCTGATCCCCCCATCGAAGCCGACCCCGTTTTTCTGGAACCGAAATGACTCACGTTGTCACCGAATCCTGCATCCGCTGCAAATACACCGACTGCGTCGACGTGTGTCCGGTCGATTGCTTCCGCGAAGGTCCGAACTTTCTCACCATCGACCCGGACGAGTGTATCGATTGCGCGGTGTGCGTGGCGGAATGCCCGGTGAACGCGATCTACGCGGAAGAAGACGTGCCCGGCGACCAGCAGCAGTACATCGACCTCAACGCCGAGCTCGCGCGCAACTGGCCGTCCATCACCAAGACCAAGTCGCCGCTGCCCGATGCCGACCAGTGGAAGGACGTCGGCGACAAGCTGCAGTACCTCGAGCGCTGAACGCCTGGATCCGCCGGATCAAGAGAGCAGAACAGGCCAGGAAGCCGTCCCCACATACGCGTTTTCCCGTCATGCCGGGCACATCGGTGCCCACAACGTATCAGGACGAATATGGACTTGAGCATTCCTAACCCCGTCGCCGACGCCAGCCTCAGCGTGGCCACCGGCAACGCCGGCGGCCAGCCGCTGGAAATCGACGCGCTGATCGTCGGCGCCGGACCGGTCGGACTCTTCCAGGTCTTCGAACTGGGCCTGCTCGAAATCAAGGCGCACGTGATCGACTCGCTGAAGGTGGTGGGCGGCCAGTGCGTGGAGCTGTATCCGGACAAGCCGATCTACGACATCCCGGCGGTGCCCATCTGCACCGGCCAGGAGCTCACCGACAACCTGCTCAAGCAGATCGAGCCGTTCGAGCCGACCTTCCACCTGGGCCAGGAAGTCTCGGTGGTGGAGCGCCGCGACGACGGCCGCTTCTTCGTCGAGACCTCGCTCGGCACGCGCTTCATCACCAAGACCATCTTCATCGCCGCCGGCGTGGGCTCGTTCCAGCCGCGCACGGTCAAGGTCGAGGGCATCGACAGGTTCGAGGGCAAGCAGCTGTTCTACCGCGTCAAGGATCCGAGCCGCTTCCACGGCCGCAACCTGGTCATCGTCGGCGGCGGCGACTCCGCGCTCGACTGGACGCTGGACCTGATCGGCAAGGCCGAGTCGGTGGTGATGATCCACCGCCGCGACGGCTTCCGCGCGGCGCCCGCCTCGGTGGCCAAGATGAAGGAACTGTGCGAGCAGCTGGAGATGCAGTTCGTGGTCGGCCAGATCAGCGGCTACGAGGAAAAGGACGGCCTGCTCACCGAGATCAAGGTGACCGGCGCCGACGGCGTGACGCGCCGCCTGCCGCTGGACGACCTGCTGGTGTTCTTCGGCCTGTCGCCCAAGCTCGGCCCGATCGCCGAGTGGGGCCTGGCGCTCGAGCGCAAGCAGATCAAGGTGGACACCGAGAAGTTCGAGACCAACATCCCGGGCATCTTCGCGGTGGGCGACATCAACACCTACCCCGGCAAGAAGAAGCTGATCCTCTCGGGCTTCCACGAGGCCGCGCTGGCCGCCTTCGGCGCCGCGCCCTACATCTTCCCCGAGAAGAAAATCCACATGCAGTACACCACCACCTCGCCGAAGCTGCACAAGATCCTGGGCGTCGATTCGCCCGTGTTCGACTGAACGGTGATGGTCACCGTCCGGTGAAGCGGACGGGAACAAAAAAACCGCCCTTCCGGGCGGTTTTTTTATGGCAGGAATCAAAAACATTGCCTATAATGTGGCCCTCGCCATCGAACACCGACGGCACACGGCCAGCAACACCGGCCGGCGCATCGGGACCGTTCAGGCGGAACCAGAAGTTTCGCGGCACCGGCGGTAAGAACTACCGCGCAGGTGTTGACGAATAAACGAGAAACTGGTTATAATTCTTTTCTCTGCTGTTCCCTGATAGCTCAGTTGGTAGAGCGACGGACTGTTAATCCGCAGGTCGCTGGTTCGAGCCCAGCTCGGGGAGCCAAAAGTATCGTAGAAAAGCCCGCAAGCAATTGCGGGCTTTTTTGCTTTTGGATTCGCCCTGGCACATGGCGGACAGCAAGCACCGCCGCCCGCGTGCCATCGCGCATGCCACCCCTCCCCCGCGCTACCTCCTGCCTGCCGCGTTCCCTTGCGCGCACGCCATGTCTTGCCGGCACGCCTGCCAGCCTGTTCGTCGACTCACACCTCCCCTCTCCCGCCGCCGCCCTGCGCGTTCGCGCATCCAGCTTTCCTCGCTTCCTGCGCGCCAGCGCGGCGCCACGCCCGCCATCGCCGCCGGCGGCGGCGCAGGCTTGACATCAATATGTTCAGCATACACAATATGTTCGAACATAAACAAGCCGGCGCGCAGAACGCCGCCGCACACCGAGGCTGAGAATGGAAGACAAGGTTGTCGTATTGACGGGCGCGAGCGGCGGCATTGGCCGCGGCATCGCGCTGGCGCTGGCGCAGGCCGGCGCGAAGGTGGTCGTGAACGATGTCGGCGTGTCCCTGTCCGGACAGGGCGGCGACAGCAGCGCGGCCGGGCGCCTGGCCGAGGAGATCGCGCAGGCCGGCGGCACGGCCACGCCCAACGCCGACAGCGTGACGACCTGGCAAGGCGCGGCCAACGTGATCGCGTGCGCGCTCGACACCTATGGCCGCCTCGATGCCGTCATCAACAACGCGGGCAATCTGCGCGACCGCTTCTTCCACAACATGAGCGAGGAAGAATGGCGCGCCGTGATCGACGTGCACCTGCATGGCAGCTTCTTCGTCAGCCGCGCCGCGGCGCCACACTTCAGGGCGCAGAACGGCGGCGCCTACGTCCACATGACGTCGACCTCGGGGCTGATCGGCAACTTCGGCCAGGCCAACTATGCCGCCGCCAAGCTGGGCATCGTGGCGCTGTCGAAGTCGATCGCGCTGGACATGCAGAAGTACGGCGTGCGCTCGAACTGCATCGCGCCGTTCGCCTGGAGCCGCATGACGGACTCCATCCCGGCCAACACGCCGGAAGAAGCCGCGCGCGTCGACAAGCTCAAGCGCATGGAAGCCGGCAAGATCGCGCCGATGGCCGTGTACCTCGCCAGCGACGCGGCCAGCGCCGTGACCGGGCAGATCTTCGGCGTGCGCGCCAACGAGATCCTGCTGTTCAGCCAGCCGCGCCCGATCCGCTCGGTGCACCGCAGCGACGGCTGGACGCCGCAGACCATCGCCGAGGTCGCCATCCCCGCCATGCGCACCAGCTTCTACGACCTCGAGCGCTCGCCCGACGTCGTGTGCTGGGACCCCATCTGAATTCCCGCTTCGCACACAGGACGATCATGTCAAAGCCAGTGACGAAGGACGGCGCGCCGCCCGCGGCCGGACCCGAGCAGACCTATTTCCGCTACCTCGACGGCGGCGAGTGGCGCGTGCCGAAATGCCGCGGCTGCGGCGCCGTGGTGTTCTACCCGCGCATGCACTGCCTGAACTGCGGCGCCGGCGAATTCGAATGGATCGCGCCGTCCGGCGGCGGCACGGTCCATTCGACCACCGTCATGCGCCGCCCGGCCGAGGCCGGCGGCGACCGCAACCTGTGCCTGGTCGATCTCGACGAAGGATTCCGCATGATGAGCCAGATCGAATCGCCGGACCCGGACGCCGCCCGGATCGGCGACCGCGTGCGCGCGCGCGTGCGCCCCGAAGGCGAGACGCATCTCGTGGTCTTCACGCTGGCGGAGGGCACGGCATGAGCGCGTCGGCATTGCGCGGCGCCACGGCCATCGTCGGCGTCGGACAGGCGGGCCTGGGCAGCGCCCGCGGCTATACGGAAATGGAGATCCTGGCGCAGGCCGCCGCGCGCGCGGTGGCCGATGCCGGGATGACGATGGCGGACATCGACGGCCTGTGCACGTGCAGCGCGTCGGCCACCATGTGGGCCATGCCGGTGGCCGAATACCTCGGCATCCGCCCGGCCTTTGTCGACAGCACCATGCTCGGCGGCTCGAGCTTCGTCGCCCACCTGCTGCCGGCCATGCACGCGCTGGCCGCCGGCGAATGCAACGCCGTGCTGGTCTGCTACGGCAGCACGCAGCGCAGCGGCGCGGTGGACCGTGCGGCGGTCGGCAAGATGCGGCAGGTGCTGGACCCGCAGCCTTATGAAACGCCGTACCAGCCGATGCAGCCGATCAGCGCCTACGCGCTGGCCGCGGCGCGCCACATGGCCGAGTTCGGCACCACGCGCGAACAACTGGCGGAAGTGGCGGTCGCCGCGCGCGCATGGGCGCGGCTGAATCCCGAGGCCTATTCGCGCGACCCGCTCTCGGTCGAGGACGTGCTGGCCTCGCGCATGATCTGCGACCCGCTGACCGTGCGCGACTGCTGCCTGCTGACCGACGGCGCCGGCGCCTTCGTGCTGGTGCGCGGCGACCGCGCCCGCGACACGCCGAAGCCGCCGGCCTACGTGCTCGGCAATGCCTCGGCGCTGTGGCACCGCCAGATCTCCTCGATGCACGACCTGACCGTGACGGCCGCGACCGAATCGGGCCGGCGCGCCTACCGCATGGCGGGCGTGACCAAGGACGACGTCGACCTGCTGTGCCTGTACGACGCCTTCACCATCAACACCATCCTGTTCCTCGAGGACCTCGGCTTCTGCCCCAAGGGCGAAGGCGGGAATTTCGTCAGCGGCGGCGCGATCGCGCCGGGCGGAACGCTGCCGGTCAACACCAACGGCGGCGGCCTGTCGTTCGGGCATCCGGGCATGTACGGCGTGTTCCTCGTCATCGAGGCCGTGCGCCAGCTGCGCGGCGAGGCCGGCGAGCGGCAGCAGAAGGCCGAGATCGCGCTGGTGCACGGCAACGGCGCCACGCTGTCGAGCCAGTCGACCGCGATCCTCGGCACCGCGGCCGCGCTGTGAGGCGGCCCAGGGAAAACATCGACGCAAGAACCGACGGGCGCCGGCGCCCGTCGCCAAGGAAGAGACATCCATGATCAACAAGATTTCGCCCAGCCTGCTCGACGCCGTGTCGGGCATCGGCGACGGCGCCTCGGTGATGGTGACCGGGTTCGGCGATTCGGGCCTGCCGCGCGAGCTGCTGCACGCGCTGATCGAGCACGGCGCCACCGACCTGACCATCATCAGCAACAACGCCGGCACCGGCACCACCGGCCTGGCCGCGCTGCTGGCCGCCGGGCGCGTGCGCAAGATGATCTGCACCTATCCCAAGTCGTCGGGCGCCGACATCTTCCGGGACCTGTACAAGAACAAGAAGATCGCGCTCGAGCTGGTGCCGCAGGGCACGCTGATCGAGCGCATGCGCGCGGCCGGCGCCGGGCTCGGCCCGTTCTACACGCCGACCGGCTACGGCACGCCGCTGGCCGAGGGCAAGCCGCAATGCGTCTACAACGGGCGCGGCTACGTGCTCGAGGAACCGCTGCATGCCGACTTCGCGCTGGTCAAGGCGTATCACGGCGACCGCTGGGGCAACCTCACCTACCGCCTGGCCGCGCGCGGCTTCGGCCCGGTGATGTGCACCGCCGCCAGGACCGCCATCGCCCAGGTCGACGACATCCTCCCGCTCGGCTTCATGCCGCCCGAGACGGTGGTCACGCCGGGCATCTTCGTCAGCAAGGTCGTGCGCAAGGACGGCAAGCAATGAGCGACACCATGAGCGACAGCAAGAAACTCAGCCGCGACCGCGTCGCGCAACTGGTCGCCGCCGACATCCGGCCCGGCAGCTACGTCAACATCGGCCTGGGCATGCCCACGCTGGTGGCGCGCCACCTCGACCCGAAGAAGGAAATCGTGCTCCACAGCGAGAACGGCATCCTCGGCATCGAGGACGTCACTCCCGGCGACCCCGGCGACGAAGACCTCATCAATGCCAGCAAGGCGCACGTGCAGCTGATTCCGGGCGCGTCCATCTGCGACCAGTCGCTGTCGTTTTCCATGATGCGCGGCGGGCACCTCGACGCCACCATCCTCGGCGCCTTCCAGGTGTCGAGCGAGGGCGACATCGCCAGCTGGGCCACCGACGACACGGACGCGGTGCCCGGCATCGGCGGCGCGATGGACCTGGTGGCCGGCGCGCGCAAGGTCATCGTGGTGATGGAGCACACCACGCGCGACGGCAAGCCCCGCCTGCTGCGCCACTGCACCTTCCCGCTCACCGGCAAGGGCGCGGTCGACACCGTGTACACCGACATGGCGATCATCGACGTCGACCCGCAGCGCGGCTTCGTGGTGCGGGCCCTGGCCGCGGGCGTGTCCAGGGACGAGCTCCAGGCCGCCACCGAAGCGCCGCTCACATTCCCGGACGACCTGACCCTGATCTGAACACCGATACCTACGGAGAGAGACAAATGCATACCAAGATCACCCGCCTGCTCGGCGCCGCACTGCTGTTCGCCGCCACCGCCGCCGGCGCGGCGGCCTTTCCCGACCGCCCCGTCGAACTGATCATTCCCTACCCGCCCGGCGGCACCGCCGACGTGGTGGCGCGGCCGCTGTCGGCCGGCCTGCAGAAATACCTGGGCGTGCCGGTGGTGGTGCAGTACAAGGCCGGCGCCAGCGGCGCGATCGCCACGCAGTACGTGGCGCGCGCCACGCCGGACGGCTACACGCTGGTGATGGTGCTGGCCGCGCACGCGATCAACCCGAGCCTCTATCCCAACCTGCCATACGACTCGGTGAAGGACTTCAAGCCGGTGTCGATGGTGGCCAAGCTGCCGCTGGTGCTCTACACCAACCCGAAGTTCGGGCCCAAGACCATCCCCGAGTTCATCCAATACGCCAAGGAGCATCCGGGCGCGGTCTCGGTCGGGTCGGCGGGCAACGGCAACACCAGCCACCTGGCGCTGGAGCTGTTCTCGAACATGGCCGGCGTGAAGCTGCTGCACGTGCCGTACAAGGGCGGCGGCCCCTCCATCGCCGCGGCGATGGGCGGCGAGGTCAACGCCGTGTTCGCCGGCCCTGACAGTCTGAACCAGGCGCAGGCCGGCAGGCTGCGCGCGCTGGCCGTCACCAGCGCCACGCGCCTGCCGCTGACACCCGGCACGCCGACCGTGCAGGAAGGCGGCCTCAAGGGCTACGAGGTGCAGGGATGGTATGGCCTGCTCGCGCCGGCCGGCACGCCCGACAGCGTGGTGGCGGTGCTGAACAAGGCGGTGGCCGACACGCTGGCCGACGCGCAGTTCCGCAAGACCGTGGGCGACCTCGGCTACATCCCCGCGCCGTCCACGCCGCCGGCATTCATGGACTACATCAAGCAGGAAATGGCGCGCTGGTCCAAGGTGGTCAAGGACGCCAACATCAAGCTCGAGTGAGGACATGGCATGGGGTGGCGGATGCGGGGGCGGATGCAGGAGCGGAGCCCGGAACAGGTGAACGGCGGCATCGCGCCGGACGGCTTCGCAGCGGGCGCCGGGTGCGGCGATATAATCCGCTCGTCATTTACCTGGTCCGGACCAAGCCGTGAGCGTTACGAAGCCGCGTTACGTCGAGCTGACGGAGATGTTGTTGAACGACATCGCCTCAGGCGCCTATCCCGTGGGAAGCTGTCTGCCCGGCGAGCTCGAGCTCGCACAGAAGTACGGCGTCGGCCGGGGCACGGTGCGCGCGGCGCTCGACCAGGTCCAGGCGCTCGGGCTCATCTCGCGCCGCAAGCGCGCCGGCACGCGCGTCGAGGCCTCGGCGCCGCCGGCCACCGGCTACGCGCCGACCATCTCCACCGTCGACGAGCTGCTGCAGTACAGCGCCAACACCCAGCGCGTGATCCACAGCATCAAGAACATCGTGGTGGACGTGGAAATGGCCGCGCGCCTGGGCTGCGCGCCCGGCACGCACTGGATGGAGGTGCAGGCGGCGCGCGTCGACCCGCTCACGCACGCCTGTCCGGTGGCATGGTTCCACGTGTACGTGCGCGCGGCCGACGGCGGCAAGATCCGCCGCCAGCTGCGCCATACGCAGGAACTGATCTGCGACCTCATCAGCGACGTGACCGGCAGCGTGGTAATGGAGATCCGGCAGACAGCCAGGGCCGTGGGCGTGCCGGAGGCGCTGGCGGCCAAGCTCGGCACGGAGCCCGGCGCCCATGCGCTGGAGTTCGTGCGCCAGTACTACGACCAGTCGCACACGCTGATGGAAGTCTCCATCAGCATCCAGCCGGCGGACCGCTTCAGCTACACCACGGTGCTGCAGCGGCGCATGCCGCCGGCCGCCGCCGCGGCGACCTGACCCGCGCCGGCCCGGGCCTGCGCGCGCTAGGCCAGTCCGCGCGCCATCCTGGCGGGATCGACCAGGCGGTCGTACTCCTCCCCGCTCAGCAGCCCCAGCTCGAGCGCCGCCGCGCGCGGCGTGATGCCGCGCTCGAGCGCGGTGCGCGTGATGCGCGCGGCGCGGTCGTAGCCGATCACCGGGTTGAGCGCGGTCACGGCGAGCAGCGCGCCGTCCACGTTCGCCGCCAGCCGCTCGCGGTTCACGTCCAGCCCCGCCACCAGCTTGCGCGCCAGCACCTGCATGCTGTCGGACAGCACGCGGATCGACTGCAGCACGTTGTGGATCAGCACCGGCTTGGCGACGTTGAGCTCGAAGTTGCCGGACGCGCCCGCCAGGGTGACGGTGACGTGGTTGCCCATGACCTGCATGGCGGCCTGGACCGCCACTTCCGCGATGGTCGGGTTGCGCTTGCCGGGCATGATCGACGAGGTCAGACCGTCGTCCGGGATGACCAGCTCGCCCAGGCCGCAGCGCGGCCCCGACCCCAGCCAGCGCAGGTCGTTGGCGATCTTGGCCAGCGAGGTGGCGATGACGTTGAGCACGCCCGAGAGCTCGACCAGCGTGTCGTGCGCGGCCATGCCCTCGACCTTGCAGGGGCTGGGGCTGAACGCCAGGCCCGCGAGCTGGCCGGCTTCTTCGCAGAAGGCCTGGTCGAAGCCGCGCGGCGCGTTGAGACCGGTGCCGGCCGCGGTGCCGCCCTGCGGCAGCACCAGCAGGCGCGGGAACACGCTGTCGATCCGCGCGAGGCCGCCGGCGGCCTGCGTGGCGAAGCTCTCGAAGGCCTGCGCCATCGTCATCGGCACGGCGTCCATCAGGTGCGTGCGCGCCACCTTGAGCACGCCCGCGAAGGCGCGCGCGCGCTCCTGCAGCGTATCGCGCAGCAGCGCCAGCGCCGGCTGCAGGCGTTCGCGCACTTCCAGCGCCGCGGCCATCTGCATCACGGTCGGGAAGCTGTCGTTGGAGGACTGCGAGGCGTTCACGTGGTCGTTCGGATGCACCGGCGACTTGGTGCCGAGCGGCTGGCCGAGCAGCTCGTTGGCGCGGTTGGCGATGACCTCGTTGGCGTTCATGTTGGTCTGGGTGCCCGAGCCGGTCTGCCAGATGGTCAGCGGGAAATGCGCGTCGAAGCGGCCGGCGCGCAGTTCCGCCGCGGCGGCCTCGATGCTTTGCGCCAGCGCGGGATCGAGCGCGGCGCAGCGCACGTTGGCGCGCGCCGCCGCCATCTTGTGCAGGCCGAAGGTGCGGACCAGGCAGGCCGGGAAGCGCTCGTCGCCGACCGCGAAGACGCCGAGCGCGCGCTGCGTCTGCGCGCCCCAGTAGCGGTCGGCGGGAATCTCGACCGGGCCGAAGGCGTCATGCTCGACGCGGGTAGCCGTCATGGTGTTCACTTGGTTTCAATCCGGTGGAAGCGGCCCGGCGGCGCCGGCCGCTCCCCGCTCGGGAAGACAGCGGACACCGCCGGGCCGCGTGGTGGACCTGCGCGCAGGTCAGAGCGTGGGCGCCTTGGGCAGCGCGCCATGCGGATCGACCTCGACCGCCGCGGCGTCGGCGGCGAAGCCGGGATAGCGCTCGGGATAGAAGTACGGCTCGGCCACCTTGGCGTCGAACGTGCCCGACCACTTCGCCACCACCACCGTCGCCACGCCGTTGCCGATGGTGTTGCAGGTGGAGATGGCCATCGACAGGAAGCGGTAGACACCGAAAATCACGGCCAGCCCTTCCACCGGCAGCAGCCCGGTGGAGGTCACGGTCGCGGCGAACACCACGAACGAGCCGCCCGACACCGTCGCCGCGCCCTTCGAGGTCAGCAGCATCAGCAGCAGGATGCCGATCTGGTGGTCCAGCGTGAGCGGCACGCCGTAGGCATGCGAGATGAACATCACGCCCATCGCCATGAAGATGGAGGTGCCGTCGAGGTTGAACGCATAGCCCGTGGGCAGCACCAGCCCGACCGTCTGCTTGGCGCAGCCCAGGCGCTGCAGCTTGATCAGCAGGCGCGGCAGCGCGCTCTCGGACGACGCCGTGCCGAGCACGATCAGGATCTCGTCCTTGATGTAGCGCAGGAAGCGCCACAGGCTGAAGCCCGCCAGCCGGGCCGCCAGCCCCATCACCACGGCGATGAACAGCACCACCACCGCGTAGAAGCTCAGCACCAGCTGCGCCAGCGCGACCAGCACGGCGGCGCCGTTGCTGCCCACCGAGTAGGCCACCGCGCCGAACGTGCCGATCGGCGCGAGCTTCATCACCAGATTGATGAAGGAGAACAGCACCTCGGAGATGGTCTCGAGGCCGTCGTTGACCTTGGCGCGGCGCGACTCCGGGATCGCCAGGATGCCGATGCCGACCATCACCGCGAGCACCACCACCTGCAGCAGCTCGCCCTTGGCGAAGGCGCCGACGAAGTTGTCCGGCACGATGTGGAGCAGGAACTCCAGCAAGCCCTGCGGCGCGGCCGCCTTGGCCACGGCCACCGGCGCCGCGCTGGCGGCGGCGGTCATGCCCTTGCCGGTCTGCAGCAGGTTGCCGGCGAACAGGCCGAAGATGAGCGCGATGGTGGAGATCACCTCGAAATAGACGATCGAGCGCCAGCCCACGCGCCCGGCGCTGCGCACGTCGCCGGCCGAGGCGATGCCGTGCACGATGGTGAGGAACACCAGCGGCGCCACGCCGGCCTTGATCAGCGACAGGAACATGTCGCCCAGCAGCTTGAGCTGCGGCGCGAGCTTCGGAAAGGCAAAGCCGACCGCGATGCCGAGTATCAGCGCCAGCAGCACCTGCATGCCGAGCTTGCGGTACCAGGGCAGCGGCTTCGGGGGCGCCGTCGTGGCGGCGCCGGTGGATTCGTTGTGCATGATGTCTTCCTCCACCGCTATCTCAGACCCCGGCCTGCGCCGACAGCGCCACGGCGCGGTCCACCATCTGCGGCGCGAGGCCCAGGTAGTTGGCGGGGTCGGTCATGCGCTCGATGGCGGCGCGGTCGAAATGCGCCGTGACCGCGGGCAGCGCGGCCAGCGCCTCGGCCAGCGTGCCGCCGTGCTCGTTGACGGTGCGGCAGGCGTCGTAGACCACGTCGTGCGCCTGCTGGCGGCCGATGTACGGCGCCATGCCCATCATCACCGCCTCGGCCACGATCAGGCCGCGCGAGATGCCCAGGTTGTGCTTCATGCGCGCCTCGTCGACGATCAGGCCGCCGAGCGCGAACTTGGCCTGGTGCAGCGCGCCCGAGGTGAGGATGAAGCTCTCGGGAATGGCGATCCACTCGGCGTGCCACGGGCCGGTGGCACGCTCGAAGTCCTGCACCATCGCATCCACCATCAGGCCGGCATGCTGGCGCACCGCCTTGGAGGCGGCGAGCATCAGCTCGCTGGAGATCGGGTTGCGCTTCTGCGGCATGGTGCTGCTGGCGCCGCGGCCCTTGACGAACGGCTCGTAGACCTCGGCGAACTCGGTCGAGGCCATGATCATGATGTCGAGCGCGATCTTGCCCAGCGAGCCGGTCACCAGGGCCAGCAGGTTGACCGCTTCGGCAAAGCCGTCGCGCGCCACGTGCCAGGTGGTGGCGGGCACGCCGAGGCCGAGTTCCTCGGCCAGCGCCTTCTGCACCTCGAAGCCCTTGTCGCCGAGCGAGGCGAGCGTGCCGGCGGCGCCGGCGAACTCGACCACGGCCACGCGCGGGCGCAGCTCGGCGATGCGCTGCTGGTGGCGGTCGAACATCGCCAGCCAGATCGCCACCTTGTAGCCGAACGTCACCGGCAGCGCCTGCTGGAGGTGGGTGCGGCCGGCCATCGGCGTGTCGCGGTGCTTCTGCGCCAGCGCGGCGAGCACGCCGCGCAGTTCGCGCACGTCCGCGTCGATGCTGTCGAGCGCGTCGCGCACCTGCAGCGCGACCGCGGTGTCCATGATGTCCTGGGTGGTGGCGCCCCAGTGCACGTAGCGCCCGGCCTCGCCGCACATGGCCACCATCTGGTGCACCAGCGGCAGGATCGGGTAGCCGACGATGTCGGTTTCCTCGCGCATGTGGTCGAAGTCGATGCGCTCGATCCGCGACTCGCGCGCGATCACCTCGGCCGCATCGGCGGGAATCACGCCCGCGCGCGCCTCGGCCCGCGCCAGCGCCACCTCGACGTCGATGTAGCGCTGGATCAGCGCGCCGTCGGAAAATACCTGCCGCATCTTCTGCGTGCCGAACGCGTCGCGGAACAGGATGGAATCAACGACGGTGCTTGCCGCCGGAAGGGAGGAAGTTAGCATGGGGCCCGATGAGCGAGTGGAAATGACGGAAGCGCGGAAGAAACGCGAAAGAGCAGCGGAAGAACCGCAACACAATCGGACACATATGTCCGGACATATGCATAGTGTAATATGTCCGGACATTCCCCTCAACCAAGCGTTAACCCTTAGTCAGAATCCAGTGCCTTTGCATGACCAAGCCTAATTACGCGGAAATCGCGCGCCAGCTGATCGAAGGCATCACCAGCGGCCGCTTCGCCGTCGGCTCGCTGCTGCCGACCGAGTTCGAGCTGTGCGAGCAATACCGGACCAGCCGCCACACGATCCGCGCGGCCTTGCAGGAGGTGCAGCAGCTCGGCCTCGTGTCCCGGCGCAAGAACGTCGGCACGCGCGTCGAGGCGGCCAGGCCGAAGACCGTCTTCCGGCCGTCGCTGGCCTCGGTCGACGACCTCGTGCAGTTCGGCGAGGAACACCTGCGCGTGGTGCAGTCGACCGGCGAGGTGACAGTGACCGGCGCGCTGGCGAAGGAACTGGGCTGCGCGAGCGGCAGCCGCTGGCTGCGCGTGTCCAGCCTGCGCATGACCGGCGACGCCGCCGGCGCGCCGATCGGCTGGACCGACGTCTACGTGGACCCCGCCTACGGGGAGATCGGCGAACTGGTGCGCGCGTCCCCCGACACGCTGATCAGCGCCCTGATCGAGACCCGCTACGGCCGCCAGATCGCCGAGATCCACCAGGACGTGCGCGCCTGCACCGTGACCGACACGGCCCTGGCGCGCGCGCTGCGGCTCGACGTCGGCGCCGCCGCCCTGAAGATCGTGCGCCGCTATCTCGACAAGGCCGGCGAGGCGTTCGAGGTGTCGGTCTCGGTCCATCCGGCGGAGCGCTTCTCGGTGTCGATGCGGCTGCAGCGCTCGGGCGCCTGAAGCGGCGGAAGCAACGGAAGCGGCGGGCGCCGGAAAAACGAAAGGCCGGCATGACGGCCGCCGGCCTTTTGTTTTCTCTTGCGGCTTGCGCGCGGCGCTATGCCGAAGCGCTGCGCGACGGCTGCCCGTACAGCCCGCACTCCAGGTCGCTTTCCAGTTCTTCTATCCACGCCAGCCCCGGGGCCGCCTCGTAGGCGCTCTGCGCGCTGGTCGACAGCCGCCGCACGCCGAGCCGGCGCGGCTGGCCCGCGTCGGCCTGTTCCTGCGTGATCTCGAAATCGCCGGGCGCGAAGCCCAGCCGCTCGCACAGGACCTGGACCTCGTGCTGCTCATCGGCAGGCAAATGGGGATATAGCTGCTCGGCCATCGCACTCTCCTTTCGAGTCGAAGCGGCGCCGCGCGGCACGTGCCGGCCGCGCGGCGCCTTCGCCCTGCCGCTCAGGGCACGCTAGCGCGTCTGCCGGCTGTTGATGACGGCCTCCGCCACGCTCGCCGGCGCTTCCGTGTAATGCTTGAATTCCATCGTGTAGGTGGCGCGCCCCTGGGTCAGCGAGCGCAGCGAGGTCGAGTAGCCGAACATGGTGGCCAGCGGCACCTCGGCGCGCACCAGCTTGCCGCCGCCGCCGGCGATGTCCTCCATGCCGTGCACGATGCCGCGCCGCGAGGACAGGTCGCCCATCACGTTGCCGGTGAACTCCTCGGGCGTCTCCACTTCCACCGCCATCATCGGCTCGAGCAGGATCGGCCTGGCGCGGCGCATGCCTTCCTTGAACGCCATCGAGCCGGCCATGCGGAAGGCGTTTTCGTTCGAGTCGACGTCGTGGTACGAGCCGAACACCAGCGTGGCCTTGACGTCCACCACCGGATAGCCGGCCAGCACGCCGGTCTCCAGCGTCTCGCGGATGCCCTTGTCCACCGCCGGGATGAATTCGCGCGGCACCACGCCGCCCTTGATCGCGTCGACGAACTCGTAGCCCTTGCCGGCCGGCTGCGGCTCGAGGTCGATCACCACGTGGCCGTACTGGCCGCGCCCGCCGGACTGCTTGACGAACTTGCCCTCGACGTCCTTGGCGGCCTGCTTGATGGTCTCGCGGTAGGCCACCTGCGGCTTGCCGACCGAGGCCTCCACGTTGAACTCGCGCTTCATGCGGTCGACCAGGATTTCCAGGTGCAGCTCGCCCATGCCGGAGATGATGGTCTGGCCCGATTCCTCGTCGGTATGCACGCGGAACGACGGGTCTTCCTGCGCCAGCCGGTTCAGCGCCAGGCCCATCTTTTCCTGGTCGGCCTTGGTCTTGGGCTCGACCGCCTGCGAGATCACCGGCTCGGGGAAGCTCATGCGCTCGAGGATGATGACGTTGGCCGGATCGCACAGCGTGTCGCCGGTGGTCGCTTCCTTGAGGCCGACCGCGGCGGCGATGTCGCCGGCGCGCACTTCCTTGATCTCGCTGCGCACGTTGGCGTGCATCTGCAGGATGCGGCCGAGGCGCTCCTTCTTGTCCTTGACCGGGTTGTAGACCGTGTCGCCGGAGTTCACCACGCCGGAATAGACGCGGAAGAAGATCAACTGGCCGACGAAGGGATCGGTCATGATCTTGAAGGCCAGCGCGGAGAACGGCTCGTCGTCGCTCGGGTGGCGCTCGGCTTCCTTGTCGTCCGGGGTGTGGCCGAGGATGGCGGGCACGTCGATCGGCGACGGCAGGTAGTCGATGACGGCGTCGAGCAGCGTCTGCACGCCCTTGTTCTTGAAGGCGCTGCCGCACAGCATCGGCACGATCTCGTTGGCGATGGTACGCCGGCGCAGCGCCGCCTTGATCTCTTCCTCGCTCAGGGCCTCGCCGCCGAGGTATTTGTGCAGCAGTTCGTCGCTGGCTTCCGCCGCCGCCTCGACCATCTTCTCGCGCCACTCGGTGGCCAGGCCCAGCAGTTCGGCGGGCACCTCGCGGTACTCGAAATGCAGGCCCTGGCTGGTGTCGTCCCACACCGTGGCCTTCATCTTGACGAGGTCGATCACGCCCTGGAAGCCATCCTCGGCGCCGATCGGGATCTGCACCGGCACCGGGGTGCCCTTGAGGCGCTCGGCGATCTGCGCGCGCACGCGGAAGAAGTCCGCGCCCACGCGGTCCATCTTGTTGACGAAGGCGATGCGCGGCACCTTGTACTTGTTGGCCTGGCGCCAGACCGTCTCAGACTGCGGCTGCACGCCGCCGACCGCGTCGTAGACCATGCAGGCGCCGTCGAGCACGCGCATCGAGCGCTCCACCTCGATGGTGAAGTCCACGTGGCCCGGGGTGTCGATGATGTTGATGCGGTGCTCGGGATAGTTGCCGGCCATGCCCTTCCAGAAGGCGGTGGTGGCGGCCGAAGTGATGGTGATGCCGCGTTCCTGCTCCTGCTCCATCCAGTCCATCGTGGCGGCGCCGTCGTGCACTTCACCGATCTTGTGATTGACCCCGGTGTAGAACAGGATGCGCTCGGTGGTGGTGGTCTTGCCGGCGTCGATGTGCGCGCTGATACCGATGTTCCGGTAGCGCTCGATGGGGGTTTTGCGGCTCACGGTGATCTCCTGGTAGGCATCGCTCAAAAGAGTATCACTTCTGCGTGCGGCACATCGAAAGCCTTGCGGGGCAAGGGCTGGCGGGGTGCCGGAGGCTGCCGGGCGGGGCCGCGCGGACCACCTCCGCCACCATGCCGGGCGGGCGGCGGTGGCGAACGTGCGCCCGCGCGCAAGACGGCGCGGGAAAGGTGCAAGAAAGGCGCAAGAAAGGCGGCAGGCGGAGGTAAAAAACAGAAAAGCCCGCCTGATAAGAGGCGGGCTTTTTAGTAGAATAGCGGTCTTGGTTGCGGAGGCAGGACTTGAACCTGCGACCTTCGGGTTATGAGCCCGACGAGCTGCCAACTGCTCCACCCCGCGCCAGAGGGGCGTACTATACGCCACTGGTGTGAATATGTGAAGCGTTTTCAGCGACTTTCCTTGACAGCGTTTACGTAAACATGTAAAAGCAAGTGGGCGCATTCTGTGCGCTCAAAAGAGGAATCTTCATGGAAACTGGTACCGTCAAGTTCTTCAACGCCCAGAAGGGTTTTGGCTTCATTACCCCCGACGCCGGTGGCAAGGACTTGTTCGTCCACATCTCTCAGGTTCGCGGGGGTGCTCCGCTGCAAGATAACCAGCGAGTGCAATACCAGTCGCAACAGGGCAAGAAAGGCCCTGAAGCGGCCAATGTTTCCCCCGTTTGAACCCGCCGCTTCGCGCGGCAATGCTAAAGGACAGAATTGACTAAGATCGTCTTGAAACCCGGTGAGCCCGTTGAAGTTGCAATGCGGCGTTTCCGTAGGGCCATCCTCCAGACCGGCCTGATCGTTGAACTCAAGAGCCGTACCGCTTACGAGAAGCCCACGACCGAGCGCAAGCGCAAGAAGAAGGCAGCGGAATCGCGCCTTCGCAAGCGTCTGCGCATGCAAATGCTGCCGAAGAAGCTGTACTGATTCCGGCAGTGCAGGCGGCGAGCGCGCTCCGGCGCGAGTTGCCGCGGGCCGCGCAGGCCTCGAGGCCCGCATAGACATATCCGGGCCGCATGAATCCGCCAGGCATCACCTGGCGGATTTTGCATTTGCGCGGCGCCGACGGTAGTCCCGCCTTCCGGGGCCGGACTACCGCTCACCACCTATTCCTTCCCTGCTCCGCCCAGCCCGCAAGAATCGATGCGCGGCCGGCGTCTTGCATGCGCTCGCCCGTTCGTCCGGCGCGCGACACCCCTTTCCCCATATTCCAGGTAGCGCTCGTCCGCCGCCCGCGCGGCTTGCCAGCCAGTATTGGAACGACACGGAAAGCGCCCCGTACAGGTTCAGGCGGCCGGCATCGGGAAAACGAGACAGGTGGTGGTGGCGAATGCGTACAGCTTGCCCTGCGCGTCGACGATGCGGCCCTCGGCGATGCCGATCTGCGTGGTCAGGCTGATCACCTTGCCCTCGGCGCGGATGGGACCGGTGCGCGTGGTCAGCGGACGCACGTAGTTCACCTTGAGCTCGAGCGTGGTGTAGCCCTTGCCCGCCGGCAGCATGGTGTGCACGGCGCAGCCCACGCAGGAGTCGAGCAGCGTGGCGGCATAGCCGCCGTGCACGGTGCCGATCGGGTTGTAGTGCTGCGGCCCGGGCGTGCCCTGGAACACGAAGCGGCCGGAGGCGAACTCCACCGGCACGAAGTCCATCAGTTGCCCGATGGGCGCGCCGGGCAGCTTGCCGGCCATCATGTCCTCGAAAAACTGCAGGCCCGCGCGCTCGGCCAGCTGCGCCGTGGTCGCCACGCCGGGCTCGCGCAAGCTGGCGCGCGCGCGCCGTTCGTCTTCCTGCCACCGGGCCAGTACATCCTCTGCGCTCATCGATCGGTCTCCTTGTCGTTCTCGCGTTGGTACGCGGATTGTTCTTCTGCCCGGCGCCCGCCGTGGCGCGCCTGGCGCGAACCAGCAAGATAACCGGTTCCGGCGTTCCTTGCTGCGCCGCGCCACGAGACATCCGCCGCCTTGCCGGCATAATGGCGGGATTGCGCCCGTGGCGCGCCCCGATCCGGCTCCTGCCTTGACTGCTATCCTGGAACTCCGCAACGTCAGCAAGCAATACGGCGACACCGTGGTGGTGAACGACCTGAGCCTGAGCGTGCAGCGCGGCCAGTGCTTCGGCCTGCTGGGGCCGAACGGCGCCGGCAAGACCACCACGCTGCGCCTGCTGCTGGGCCTGACCACGCCCGCCTCGGGCTCGCTCACGCTATGCGGCGAGCCGATCCCGCAGCGCGCGCCGCAGGCCCGCATGCGCGTGGGCGTGGTGCCGCAGTTCGACAACCTCGACCCCGATTTCACCGTGGTCGAGAACCTGCGCATCTTCGGCCGCTACTTTGGCCTGGCGCGCGCCGAGATCGAGCGGCGCGTGCCGGCGCTGCTGGAATTCGCCCGTCTCGAGAGCCGCGCCGGCGCGCAGGTGCGCGACCTGTCGGGCGGCATGCGGCGGCGCCTCACGGTGGCGCGCGCGCTCATCAACGATCCCGACCTGCTGGTCATGGACGAGCCCACCACCGGCCTCGACCCGCAGGCGCGCCACCTGATCTGGGAGCGGCTGAAGTCGCTGCTGGCCGGCGGCAAGACCATCCTGCTGACCACCCACTTCATGGAGGAGGCCGAGCGCCTGTGCAACTACCTGTGCGTGATCGACGGCGGCAGCAAGATCGCCGAAGGCAAGCCGCATGAGCTGATCGACAGCCAGATCGGCTGCGACGTGGTGGAAGTCTATGGCGACAACCTGGAACCGCTGCGCGGCGAGCTGCAGCCGCTGGCCGCGCGCACCGAGGTCAGCGGCGAGACGCTGTTCTGCTACGTGAAGGAGCCGGCGCCGCTGCTGGCCGCGCTGCACGGCCGCGCCGGCGTGCGCTACCTGCACCGGCCCGCCAACCTCGAAGACGTCTTCCTCAAGCTGACCGGGCGCGAGATGCGCGACTGAGGCTCGCCGCGCCGGCGCACCGCCGGCAGCGGACCACAACGGACCGAACCATTGAACATGAGCGAACAAGATCCCCGCCCCGCCGGCACGCCGGCCGCCACCGCGCCACCGCGCGCGGCGGCGCCGGCGCGGCATTACCCGCAGCCGCTGCTGCCCCTGAACGCGCGCAACTGGACCCTGGTCTGGTACCGCAACTTCATGGTGTGGAAGAAACTGGCGATCCCGTCGATGATCGGCAACCTGGCCGATCCGATGATCTACCTGTTCGGCCTGGGCCTGGGCCTCGGCCTGCTGGTCGGCCAGGTCCACGGCGTGCCCTACATCGCCTTCCTCGCGGCCGGCACCACGGCCTCGAGCGTGATGATGTCGGCCAGCTTCGAGTCGATGTACTCGGCCTTCTCGCGCATGCACGTGCAGCGCACCTGGGAGGCCATCATGCACGCGCCGCTGACGCTGGGCGACGTGGTGCTGGGCGAGATCATGTGGGCCGCCAGCAAGGCGGTGCTGTCGGGCCTGGCCATCATGCTGGTGGCGGGCGCGCTCGGTTACGCGCACATGCCGGGCGCGCTGCTGGCGCTGCCGGTGATCGTGCTGGCGGGCATCGCCTTCGCCAGCCTGGCGATGATCGTCACGGCGCTGGCGCCGAGCTACGACTTCTTCATGTTCTACCAGACCCTGGTGATGACGCCGATGCTGCTGCTGTCCGGCGTGTTCTTCCCGCTCGAGCAACTGCCCGCGGGCGCGCAGGCCGCCACGCAGGTCCTGCCGCTGGCGCACGCGGTGGCGCTGATCCGCCCCATCATGCTGGGACGCCCGATCGACGACCTGGCGCTGCACGCGCTGGTGCTGGGCGCCTACGCGGCGGCGGCGCTGGTGCTGGCGCTGGTGCTGCTGCGCCGCAGGCTACTGCGATGAGCGGCCGCGCGAAGAAGGATGGCGCCGGGCCGGGCCGCTGGACCCGCCGCGCCGCGCTGCCGGCCGCGCTTGCCGCCGTTGCCCTGCTGGGCGCGTGCAGCGTGGTCGGCGCCACGGTGGCGGTGGGCAGCGCCGCGGTGTCCACCGCGGCCACGGTCGGCTCGGCCGCCGTCAGCGTGACCTCGACCGCGGTCGAGGCGACCTACGACGTCACCAAGGCCGGCGTGAAGGCCGTGGCCGGCAGCGACTGAGCTGCCGGCGCCGCAGTCTGCCCCGCCGTCAGCCCTGCAGGCCGCGCAGCAGGTCGGCCTTCAGGTCGGCCACCGATTCCAGCCCCACCGCCATGCGGATCAGGCCCTCGCCGATGCCGGCGGCGGCCTTGGCTTCGGCGCTGACGCGCGCATGCGTGGTGGTGTACGGATGCGTGAGCGTGGTGCGCGTGTCGCCGAGGTTGCCGGTGATCGAGCACACGCGGGTGCTGTCGATCACGCGCCAGGCGTTGGCGCGCTGCTGCTCGGGCGTGTCGCCCTTGAGCTCGAACGAGACGATGGCGCCGCCGCCGCTCTGCTGGCGGGCGGCCACGTCGAATTGCGGGTGCGACTTCAGCGCCGGGTGATAGACGCGCGCGACCGCCGGGTGCGACTCCAGGAACTCCGCCAGCGCCAGCGCGCTCTGGCTGTGGCGCTCCATGCGGATCGCCAGCGTTTCCATGCCCTTGAGCAGCACCCACGCATTGAAGGCCGACAGCGTCGGGCCCGCGGTGCGCACGAACGGGAAGACCTTGCCCATGATGAAGTCGTGCGTGCCCAGCACCGCGCCGCCGAGCACGCGGCCCTGCCCGTCGATGTGCTTGGTGGCCGAATGGACCACGATGTCGGCGCCGAACTTCATCGGCTGCTGCAGCGCCGGCGAACAGAAGCAGTTGTCCACCACCAGCAGCGCGCCGGCATTGTGGGCGATGTCCGCCACCGCGGCGATGTCGGCCACCTCGGTGAGCGGGTTGGACGGCGTCTCGAGGAAGAACAGCCTGGTGTTGGGCTTGACCGCGGCGCGCCACGCGGCGAGGTCGGTGCCGTCGACGAAAGTGGTCTCGACGCCGAACTTGGCGAAGATGTTCGAGAACAGCGTCATGGTCGAGCCGAAGATGGCGCGCGAGCTGACCAGGTGGTCGCCGGCCTGCATCGACGACATCACGATCGACATGATCGCGCTCATGCCCGATGCCGTGGCCATGCAGGCCTCGGCGCCTTCCAGCGCGGCCAGGCGCGCCTGGAACATCGCCACGGTGGGATTGGTGAAGCGCGAATAGGTAAAGCCGGTTTCCGAATTGGCGAAGCGCTCGGCGGCCTCGGCGGCGCTGTTGAAGCAGAAGCTGGAGGTCAGGTACATCGCCTCCGAGTGCTCCATGAACTCGCTGCGCATGGTGCCGGCGCGCACGCCGAGCGTATCGATGCCAAGGGAGTCGAGAGGAAGCGGTTCATTCATGATGGGGAGGCGGTGATACCCGCGCGGTTATCGGTGATGAGCGTTGAATGTCGTGCGCGCGCCGGCCGGGCCGGGACGCGCGGCAACAAAAAAACCCGTGCGATCCGCTGGCCTGGCTGGCCGAATCGACGGGCTGCTTGTGTCTGGGGGAGGGAAAGGTTCCGAAGCGCGCCGAGGCGCCCCGAAGCTCCGCGCTGCGGCGGGACTGCCGGTTCGCCTTCGTGCCGTTGCCGCGCACGACCGGGAACCGGCCTTCCGCTTTAGCTGTTTCGGGCATTTCCCTGTATCGGGTCATTTCCTGTCCGGGGGCATCACGCCACATCGCGCCCCGGCAGGACCCGCGTCCGCAAGCTGACAATCAAATCGACGCCCGGCCATGTTACGGCCGGGCCCCGTCTGCGTCAACTGCGCGGCGCGGGCCCGCGCGCGGGCCGCCGGGCTTTACTCGTTGCCGCCCGAGCGCTGCAGGTGCAGCTGCGAGCGTTCCGTGTCGCCGCTGGTGCCGTCGCGGTCGGCCTGGCTGCGCGCCGTTTCCAGGCGCTCCAAGTAGGCTTCGTCGATGTCGCCGGTGATGTAGCGGCCGTCGAAGCACGATGCGTCGAAGTCCTTGAGCGCGGGGTTGATGTCGCGCACGGCCTGCTTCATCGCATCCACGTCCTGGTACACCAGCTTGTCGGCGCCGATGATGCGGGCGATTTCCTCGTGCGTGCGGCCGTGGGCGACCAGCTCGCTGCGCGTGGGCATGTCGATGCCGTAGACGTTGGGGAACTTCACCGGCGGCGCGGCCGAGGCGAAGATCACCTTGTTGGCGCCGGCGTCGCGCGCCATCTGCACGATCTCGAACGAGGTGGTGCCGCGCACGATCGAGTCGTCCACGATCAGCACGTTCTTGCCCTTGAACTCCACGCCCATCGCGTTGAGCTTCTGGCGCACCGACTTCTTGCGCACGGCCTGGCCCGGCATGATGAAGGTGCGGCCCACGTAGCGGTTCTTGAAGAACCCCTCGCGGTAGCCCACGCCCAGCCGGTTGGCCACCTGCATGGCGGCCGGGCGGCTGGAGTCGGGGATCGGCATCACCACGTCGATGTCGCCGCCGGAGATTTCGCTGCGGATCTTCTCGGCGAGGTAGTCGCCCATGCGCAGGCGCGCGTCGTACACCGGCACGCCGTCGATGCACGAATCCGGGCGCGCCAGATAGACGTACTCGAAGATGCACGGCGTGAGCACCGGGTTGTCGGCGCACTGCTGGGTGTAGAGCTTGCCGTCGAGGTCGATGAAGATGGCCTCGCCGGGCGCCACGTCGCGCTCGAGCTTGTAGCCGATGCCTTCGAGCGCCACCGATTCCGAGGCAACCATCCATTCCTTGCCGGTCGGCGTTTCCACGCTGCCCAGGCACAGCGGACGGATGCCGAACGGGTCGCGCACCGCCAGCATGCCGTAGCCGGCGATCTGCGCGGCAATGGCATACGAGCCGCGCACGCGGCGGTGCATGCCGGCCACGGCCCTGAAGATGGTGGCCGGGTCCAGCGCGAGGCCGCTGCTGGCGCGCTGCAGCTCGTCGGCCAGCACGTTGAGCAGCACCTCGGTGTCGGAGTGCGTGTTGATGTGGCGGCGGTCGCGGCTGAACAGCTCCTCATGCAACTGTTTCCAGTTGGTCAGGTTGCCGTTGTGGGCCAGGATCACGCCATAGGGCGCGTTGACGTAGAACGGCTGGGCTTCTTCCTCGCTGGAAGCCGAGCCGGCAGTGGGGTAACGCACCTGGCCGATGCCGGCGGCGCCGGGCAGGCCGCGCATGTTGCGCGTGCGAAACACGTCTCGCACCAGGCCGTTGGCCTTGTGCATGTGGAAGGTGCTGCCGTTCGCGGTAGCGATGCCGGCTGCATCCTGTCCGCGATGTTGCAACAGCAGCAGGCTGTCGTAAATCAATTGGTTGACGGGCGTGGAGGAAACCACACCGACGATACCGCACATGCCAAGCTCCCAGGAAAGGCGTTTGAATCGGGGGCGCGGCCCTGCCCTGTAGGACTGGGCCCGCGTATTACCGGCCGGGGGATCTGCCCGGCCTCATGTCTTGACGTACCTGGCGACTTCCGGCGGCAGCCACGGCCGCAGCGACTCCATCGCCTGCATCACGTAGGGCCGGGACAGCGCATCGCGCCAGAATGCCTCTTCAGGCAGTTTGGTGAGCCCGGCCAGCGTCACCACGAACATCACCACCAGCGCGCCGCGCAGCAGGCCGAACACCAGCCCCAGGCCGCGGTCGGCGGGCTTGAGCCCGGTGCTTTCGAGCAGTTGCCCCAGCACCGTGCCGGCCAGCGCGGCGGCGATCACGGTGCCGATGAACAGCACGCCGAAACCGAGCGCGCTGCGGGCCAGCTCGCCGCCGGGCACCGATTCCGGTATCCAGCGCGCCGCCGTGCCCGCGAAGTGGTACGCCACCCAGAACGCCACCACCCAGCCGATCAGCGAGAGCACCTCGCGCACCAGGCCGCGCAGCACGCCGATCAGGCCGGAGGCAACCAGGATGAAGGCGACGCTGTAATCGAAGAAAGTGGGCTGCATGCGGATACGGTGTGACTGGTGTGACTGCGCGCCGTCGCGGCGCGGCCCCGGTTCCCGGGACCGCCGCCGTTACTGTTCGACCACCTTGGCGCTCAGGCCGGCGTCGCGCACGCGCTTCTCGGCGGCGTCGGCCGTGTCGCGGTCGGGGAACGGGCCGGCCCGCAGCAGCACGCGCTCGCCGTCGGCCAGCACTTTTTTCTCGATATAGGCCGGCACCTTGCTGGCCTTGAGCTTGGCCAGCCAGCCCTTGGCCTTGTCTTCCGAGGAGAAGGCGCCGATCAGCACCAGGAACTTGCCGCTGCCGGGCTTGGCCTCGGCGCGCGCGGCGGGCTTGTCCGCGGGCTTGTCGGAAGCCTTGTCTGACGCTTTGTCGGATGCCTTGCCGGACGCCTTGTCCGCGGCCTTGTCGCCGGACTTGTCGCCGGACTTGTCGGCTGCCTTGCCGGCGGCGGCCGGCGCATCGGCGGCCGGCCTCGCGGTACCGGCATCGGCCACCAGTTCCTCGCCCGCGTCCAGCCCCTGCGTGTCGGCCTTGGACTGCGGCGCCGGCGGCAGCGGATCCGCCTTGCGCGCATCGGCCTTGGCCTTGCCGACTCCGCCGGCACCGCCGTCGACCCGCACCGCGATATTCTCGACCAGCGGCCGCGGCTGGGTCTCGAACACGATCGGCAGCACGATGATGGCGGCCACCATCAGCACCACGGCGCCGATCAGGCGGCGGCGCGCCCGCTGCTTCTGCGGGAATTCGGGGTCGAGCGTGTCGTCCGCGTACTCTTCGGCCAGGCGCCGCGACGAGGCGATGCCCGCGCCCGGGTCCGAACGCGAGCGGCGCCCGCGCTCCGGTGCCGGGGCGTTGCCCTTGCGGGAAGAAAACAGCGAAAGCAGGCCCATAGATTGGTTCGGTGCTCCGGCCGGAACCCCCGGCCGTTGAAAATGTCGCTCAGTCCGCGCGGCAGCGCGCCCCGGGGGCGGCTTCGGTGCCGGGCCGGGAAACCCGCCCGGCGCCCGCGCGGCTCAATTTGCCTGGGTGGCGCGATACGCCATCACGCCCGCCACGGTGAAGAACGATCCGAAGACCAGAATTCTATCATTCTCGGTCGCTCTGCCGAGGGCGTCCCGGTAAGCCGCCTCCGGACTGGGAAAGCAGGCCGCGGTGGCATCCGGCCCGGGCCGGAAACCGCCCTCTTCGAGCTTTTCCAGCAGGTCCGCCGCGCCGGCCGCGCGCGGCGTGGGCAGGTCACACAGGCACCAGTGGTCCACCTTGTCGGACAGGTGGCGCAGCACGCCGGCGATGTCCTTGTCCTCCATCGCGCCGAACACCGCGTAGGTGTAGCGGAAGAAGCCCATGTTCTCGAGGTTCTGGCCCAACGTGGCCGCCGCGTGCGGGTTGTGCGCCACATCGAGGATCACCGCGGGGCGCCCCGGCATGACCTGGAAGCGGCCCGGCAGCTCGACGAAGGCCAGCCCGTTGCGCACTTCCTGCGCGCTCACCGGCAGGCGCGGGCGCATGGCCTGCAGCGCCGCCAGCGCGGCCGAGGCGTTGAGCAGCTGGTTGGCGCCGCGCAGCGCCGGATAACCCAGCCCGCTGAGCCTACGCTCGCGCCCGCTCCAATCCCATTGCTGGCGCTCCTGGCCCCTGGCGGCCTGGTGCTGGAAATCCCGCCCCACCAGCCACAGGTCGGCGCCGATGGCCTGCGCATGGTCGATGACCGACTGCGGCGGCAGCGGGTCGCCCACGATGGCGGGCACGCCGGGGCGGAAGATGCCGGCCTTCTCGTAGCCGATCTTCTCGCGCGTGTCGCCCAGGTAGTGGGTGTGGTCGATGTCCACGCTGGTCACGATGGCGCAGTCGGCATCGATCACGTTGACCGCGTCCAGCCGGCCGCCCAGGCCCACTTCCAGGATCATGGCGTCGAGCCCGGCGGCGGCGAAGGCGTGGATGATGGCCAGCGTGGTGAATTCGAAATAGGTCAGGCTGACCGGATCGGCAAAGCTGGTGCGCGCGCGCTCCACCGCCTCGAAATGCGGCAGCAGCTGCGCGTCGGTGGCGAACTCGCCGTTGATGCGCGCGCGCTCGTTGAACGAGATCAGGTGCGGCGAGGTGTGGCAGCCCACCTTGTAGCCGGCCTGCAGCAGGATGCGCTCCAGCATGGCGCAGGTGGAACCCTTGCCGTTGGTGCCGCCCACGGTGAACACCACCGCATCGATGCGCAGCCCCAGGGCTTCCTTGACGCGGGTGATGCGCGCCAGGCCCATGTCGATGCCGACCGGATGGGCGGATTCGAGATGGGCGAGCCATTCGGGGAGCGAGGGAAAGATCGGCATGATGGGTAAGGTCTGGTTCGGGATTCCGCCCGGCGCGCGAGCGTGCGCGCGGAATCGGGCGGTCTGCATGTAGCTTAGCGGCTGGCCCGCGCTCTTGCGCACGGGCGCAAGACAGGCGCAACAGAGGCGTATGAATGAGTGGGCGATGGAGCGCGCATGTGGGGACGTATGTGGGGACGTTTCGGCCAACTCAAAGGGCCGGCCGCGCGCGGGCGCGGCAACGGCCCGCGCAAACCCGCAGGCCGGCGGACCCGGCGCCCACAAAACGAAAAAGCGCGAACCGGCGTCCGCGCTTTCCCTCATCCACGCCGGCAGGCGGCCTCAGGCCACCGCGTCGGCCGGCTGCTTCTGCAGCAGCGCCAGCAGTTGCGCCAGTTCGTCGCGCATCTTGCGGCGGTCGATGATCATGTCGATGGCGCCCTTCTGCAGCAGGAATTCGGCGCGCTGGAAGCCTTCGGGCAGCTTCTCGCGCACGGTCTGCTCGATCACGCGCGGGCCGGCGAAGCCGATCAGCGCCTTGGGCTCGGCGATCACCACGTCGCCGAGGAAGGCGAAGCTGGCGGACACGCCGCCCATCGTCGGGTCGGTCAGCACGCTGATGAACGGCAGCCTGGCGGCCGACAGCTGGTTCAGCATCGAGGTGGTCTTGGCCATCTGCAGCAGCGACAGCAGGCTTTCCTGCATGCGCGCGCCGCCGGTGGCGGTGATGCAGATGAACGGCACCTTCTGCTCCAGCGCCGACTGCGCGCCGCGCACGAAGCGCTCGCCCACCACGGAGCCCATCGAGCCGCCCATGAACTCGAACTCGAAGCAGCTCACCACCACCGGGATGGTATGGATGGCGCCGCCGATCACGACCATCGCATCGGTCTCGCCGGTGTCTTCCATCGCGGCCTTGATGCGGTCCGGGTACTTCTTGGTGTCCTTGAACTTGAGCGCGTCGACCGGCACGATCTCCTGGCCGATCTCGTAGCGGCCCTCGGCGTCCAGCAGCCCGTCCAGGCGCTCGCGCGCGCGGATGCGCATATGATGGTCGCACTTCGGGCAGACGTGCAGATTGGCCTCGACGTCGGTGCGGTACAGGACCGACTCGCACGACGGGCACTTGACCCACAGCCCTTCCGGAATGCCCTTGCGGGTGGAGGGGTCGGTCTGTTGAATCTTGGGAGGGAGGAGTTTATCCAACCAGCTCATGAAAGGCTCCTTTCGGCACATGCGCGGAACATGTCAGGCCGCGAATTTACCACGCCTGCCGTTCGCAGTCCCCGTTCCGCCGGGTTCATGCGCCCGTTGCGGCACATGACCGCCAAATTCGGTGTTGCGGCGCGGCACCGCGCGCGCGCCGGAGCGCCCCGCGGTGCCGCCCGGATCACGTTCAGGCGTCGAGCGCCTGGCGGATGTCCGCGATGAAGCCGCGCAGCGATTCTACCGCCTGGGCGCGCGGCGTATCTTCGAGCAACTGCACCAGGCGGCTGCCGATCACCACGGCGTCGGCCACGCCGCCGATCGCGCGCGCGGTCTGCGCGTCGCGGATGCCGAAGCCCACGCCCACCGGCAGGTTGGCATGGCGCTTGATCAGCGGGATGCGCGCGGCCACGCTGTCGAGGTCGAGCGTGGCCGAGCCCGTCACGCCCTTGAGCGAGACGTAGTACAGATAGCCGCTGGCCACCTTGGCCACCGCCGCGATGCGGTCGTCGGTGGAGGTCGGCGCCAGCAGGAAGATCGGGTCGATGCCGCTGGCGCGCATCAGCGCGGCGAAGGACTCGCATTCCTCGGGCGGATAGTCCACCACCAGCACGCCGTCCACGCCGGCCGCGCGCGCGGCGCGGGCGAAGGTTTCCTCGCCCATGCGCTCGATCGGGTTGGCGTAGCCCATCAGCACCACCGGGGTGGCGTCGTCGGTCTGGCGGAACTCGGCCACCCAGGCCAGCACCTGGGTCAGCGACACGCCCTGCGCCAGCGCGCGCTCGGAGGCGCGCTGGATCACCGGGCCGTCGGCCATCGGGTCGGAGAACGGCACGCCGAGCTCGATCACGTCGGCGCCGCCCGCCACCAGCGCGTGCATCAGCGCCACGGTCAGGCCGGGCTCGGGATCGCCGGCGGTGATGAACGGAATCAGGCCCTTCTTGTTGTGCGCGGCCAGCGCCGCGAAAGTCGATTGGATCCGGGACATGGTCATTGGGCAAAGTTGGGCGACTGCGTGGACGAGGACGGCAGCAGCGGCTCGTCGTTCGCAGCGGCGATGATCAGGCAGGCCGGCTCGGCCTGCGGCGCGGTGATGGCCTGGGCGACGCGCTCGCGCGCCACGCCGGCGTACTCGGGGTTCATCTCGAAGCCGACGAAGCGCCGCCCGTGCCGCGCGCACGCCACCGCGGTGGTGCCGCTGCCGGTGAAGGGATCGAGCACCAGCCCGCCGGGCGGGCAGCTCGCCAGCACCATGCGCTGCACGATGTCGAGCGGCTTCTGGGTCGGGTGGGCGGCGCGCTCCGGGTCCTGGCGGTGGATGCGCGGCACGCTCCACAGGTCCTTGGGGTTGTAGCCCACTTCCAGCCACTTCTTGCCCTCGAAGCGCGGACGGCTGCGCGCTTTCTTGGTCTCGGCGTCGTAGGGCACGCGCACCGGGTCGAGGTCGAAGTAGTAGTCGCGCGCCCGCGCGAAGAAGCCGATGTTGTCGTGCACCGAGGAAAACTTGCGCGTGGTGCCGCCCATGCTTGGCACGCGCCGGTCCCAGATGATCTCGTTGATCATGGTCAGGCGCTGCTTGAGCATGACGAACAGCTCGGGCGAGTACTGCCAGGTGCAGAACAGGTAGAGCGAGCCGCGCGGCGCCAGCTTGGGCACCACGGCGTCGATCCACGCGGCCGACCATTCCAGGTAGGCCGGCCCCGAGAGGCGGTCGGAATCGTTGCCGTAGTCCTTGCCCAGGCCATAGGGCGGGTCGGCCACGATCAGGTCGATCGAGTCGTCGGGAATGCGCTTGATGCCTGCCAGCACGTCTTCCTGGTACAGCAGCAGTTGCGGCGCCGCGCTCGCTGCGGGCGCGGCGCCACCCTCGGTGGCGTCCGGCGTGAAGAGATCGCGCATCAGAGCTTCAGCCCCGCGCGTTCGGCCACGGTGTGCATGTCCTTGTCGCCGCGCCCGGACAGGTTCACCAGCAGCAGCTGGTCCCGGGGCAGCGTCGGCGCCAGCTTGCAGGCGTAGGCGATGGCGTGGCTCGACTCCAGCGCGGGGATGATGCCCTCGATGCGGCAGCAGTCGTGGAAGGCCTTGAGCGCTTCCTCGTCGGTGATGGGCACGTATTCGGCGCGGCCGATGTCCTTGAGCCAGGCGTGCTCGGGACCCACGCCCGGGTAGTCCAGGCCGGCCGAGACCGAGTGGGTCTCGATGATCTGGCCGTTCTCGTCCTGCAGCAGGTAGGTGCGGTTGCCGTGCAGCACGCCCGGCGAGCCGCCGATCAGCGAGCAGGCGTGGCGGCCGCTCTCGAGGCCGTCGCCGGCCGCCTCCACGCCGATCAGGCGCACGTCCTTGTGCTCGATGTACGGGTAGAAGATGCCCATCGCATTGGAGCCGCCGCCCACGCAGGCGATCACCGCGTCGGGCTGGCGCCCGGCCAGCTCGGGCATCTGCACCTTGGCTTCCTCGCCGATCACGCACTGGAAGTCGCGCACCATCATCGGGTAGGGATGCGGGCCGGCCACGGTGCCGATGATGTAGAAGGTGTTCTCGACGTTGGTGACCCAGTCGCGCATGGCTTCGTTGAGCGCGTCCTTGAGGGTCTTGGAGCCGCTTTCCACCGGCACCACGGTGGCGCCCAGCAGCTTCATGCGGTAGACGTTGGCGGCCTGGCGGCGGATGTCCTCCGCGCCCATGTAGACCACGCACTCCATGCCGAAGCGCGCGGCGATGGTGGCGGTGGCCACGCCGTGCTGGCCGGCGCCGGTCTCGGCGATCACGCGCGGCTTGCCCATGCGCTTGGCCAGCAGCGCCTGGCCGATCACGTTGTTGATCTTGTGCGCGCCGGTGTGGTTGAGGTCCTCGCGCTTGAAGTAGATCTGCGCGCCGCCGAGCGTCTCGCTCCAGCGCTGCGCGTGGTAGACCGGCGAGGGCCGGCCGACGAAGTGCTTCAGCTCGCGGCGGTATTCCGCGTCGAACTCGGGATCCTTCTGGAAGTGGGCGTAGGCTTCGCGCAGCTCGTCGAGCGCGTGCACCAGCGTCTCGGACACGAAGGAACCACCATAGGGGCCGAAATGGCCACGGGAATCGGGCAGGTCGTACATGAGTCAGCTCTTTGATCAGGACCCCCGGCCAAACTGGCGGCGGGTCCGATGAAATGGGGTCGTGCGCCTGGCGGGCGCAGGGCAGGCGGAAAGCCGGCGAGCGGGAAACCCTGACTCACCCGGCATCCGCGCCACGCACGGCGCGCACGAACGCGGCAATCCTGGCGTGGTCTTTCACGCCCTTGGCAGCCTCCACGCCGCTGCTTACATCGACAGCGTAGGGCCGCACGCGCTCAATCGCGCCAGCGACGTTTTGCGCGTTCAACCCACCACTCAAAACGATCCGAGGAGCGGCGCTTGCGGTCGGGTTGTGGACAGGCGGAAGCCATGCGGGGGGTATCAGGGTCCAGTCGAAGACGTGGCCGCCACCGCCGTAGCCTTCGACGAAGGCATCGAGCAGCAAGGCAGCGGCATCGTGGTGCAGATTGGCGAATTCTACCAAATCGAGGCCGGCCCGCACGCGTGCCGCGCGCAGAAAAGGCAGCCGGCAGCGCTGCGCCGCCAGGGTACAGGCCTCGGGAGTCTCGTCGCCGTGGAACTGGAGTAGCGTAAGCGGCACCCGCTCGGCCACGTGGGCGATTTCCTCGGCGTCGGCGTTGACGAACAGCCCGACCACCGAGACGAACGGCCCGGCGGCCTCGGCCAGCGCGGCCGCGCGCGCCACGTCGACGCAGCGCGGGCTGCCCGGGTAGAACACCATGCCGATGGCATCGGCGCCAGCGTCCACCGCGGCGCGCACGTCTTCCTCGCGCGTCAGGCCGCAGATCTTGACGCGGGTGCGGTGCGGCTGGGCCGGCTCAGGCAACGGGTTCATCGGCAAACACTCCGTGGAACAGGCTGCCCGACGCATCGGCGGCGGGCAGGCGGTAGGGCTCAGGATACTGCACCGCGGCCAGGTAGAGGCCGTCGGGCATGAAGGTGGGCGCCGCCCTGGCGCGGTTGCGTCCGGCCAGCACCTCGGCCAGCCACGCCGGCGGATAGCGCCCGCGCCCGACCGCCACCAGGCAGCCCATCAGGTTGCGCACCATGTGGTGCAGGAAGGCGCTGGCGCGAAAGCGCACGAAGACCCAGTTGCCGTCGGCCTTGAGGGTGACGTCGTACATGGTCTTCACTGGCGACTTGGCCTGGCACTCCGCGGCGCGGAAGGCCGAGAAATCGTGCTCGCCGAGCAGGCAGGTGGCGGCCGCGCGCATCGCCTCCAGGTCCAGCCCCTGCCCCGGCGGCAGCATCAGGTAGCCGGCCCGGCCGTGCACCAGCGGCACGCGGTGCGGCCCCACGTAGAGCGCGTAGTAATACATGCGCTCGAAGGCCAGGAAACGCGCGTGGAAACCCTCGTCGACCGGCTGCGCCCAGTGCAGGGCGATCGACGGCGGCAGGAACGCATTGATGCCGCGCACCCACGAGAACGGCTCGCGCGCCAGCTCCGTATCGATATGGATGACCTGCCCCAGCGCGTGCACGCCGGCGTCGGTGCGGCCGGCCACGGTGGTGAGCAGGCGGGTGCCGGCGAACTGCGCGATCGCGTCCTCGAGCCGGTCCTGCACGGTGTTGCGGTGCGGTTGCGACTGCCAGCCGGAGAAGCTGGCACCGTCGTACTGGAGGCCGAGGGCGATGCGGGTCATGTAGCGGAAACCGGGCGGAGCGGTGGGTGCGGACGGGTGCGGATGCGAGGCGCCCGGAGCGGGCCGGCCGCCCAAAAACAAATGCGCCGGAAGCCAGGCTCCGGCGCATTCGCATCGGGCCGGCGCATCCCGCGCTCAGCCCGCCATGATACAGCCTGGCCCGCCGGGCTTGCTCAGGCCACCTCGCGCAGCAGGGAACGGGCCTCGGTCTGCAGGGGCTCCGGCGACTGGTCGACCACTTCCTGCAGCAGCTCGCGCGCGCCCTCCTTGTCGCCGATCTCGATGTAGGCGCGCGCCAGATCGAACTTGATCTGCATGTCGCGGCCGCCATCGGCGGGATCGGCGGACAGCGTGCTCGGCGAGATGCCGCGCGCGGTGTCCAGCCCGCTCTCCGCGCTCACGCGCGACAGATCGATCGGCTCGGACAGCTTGCCGTCGCGCAGCATGGTGGGCGCGGGCAGCGACACCGAGGGCACGGACGGCGGCGCGTCGTGCGCGGCCGACAGATGGTCCGCATTGGCGCTGGCCGGCGCCGCCGGGTTCAGGTCGAGCGAGATGCCCGACATGTCGAAGTCCAGCGGGCGGCTGCGCGTGGGCACGTCGAGCGGCGGCGCGTCGTGGCTGGCGGGCTGGGCATGCGCGGGCAGGTCCAGGCCGTCGTCCAGGCGCGCGGCCAGCGCCGAGGGCTCCTCGGCGGCGCCGAACACCAGCGCCGCCGATTCGGGCGCGGTGATCGGCGTGCCCGCCGCGGGCGCGGGGAAGCCGTCAAGCGGCAGCGCCAGGTCGCCGAGGTCGCCCAGCGCCGTCTCGCGCGGCGGCGCGGCCAGATCGTGCGAGGGATCGTGGGTGCGCCACTGGTCCGCCGGCAGCGTCGTCGTGTCGTTCTGCGCGACATCCGGCGCCACGGTGAGGTACAAGGCGTTGTCCGGCTCCAGGCGGCGCCCCATCTCGGCCGCCTGTGCCCACTCCGCCCCCTGCCCGCCCGTCTGGGCGAACATTTCTTCTGCAATCACGCGAAAACCTTCCACATCCTGACGATTGTTGTAGATCTCCATGAGCTTGAGGCGGATCGCCTGGCGCTCAGGGTCCTGCTCCAGGGCTTCGCGCAGGATCTCCTCGGCCTGCACATCGCGCCCGTAGGCGATATAGACGTCGGCCTCGGCGATCGGATCGACTTCGTTGGCTTCCGCGGCGTTGTTGCCGATGCGGAAATCCGCGCCGAACACGCTGTGCTGCGAGGTGTCGACGCTCTGCCCGCCCGCCGTGCCGAACAGCGAGTGGGCGCCGGCCATGACGGTGCTTTCCTGCGACAGGATGCTGTCCTGGAAGGCCGCGCTCTCGCTGGCCTTCTGCTGCTGGCGGCGGCGGTAGATGGCATAGCCGCCCAGCAGCGCGATCAGCAGGCCGCCGCCCGGCAGCAGCATCGGGTTGGCCAGCAGGTCCTCGAGGAAGGACGGCTGCGCCACGGGCTGGGGCTGCACCACCGGCGGCGGGCGCTTGGCCGCCGGCGCCGAGGCGGCGGCCGGCTTGGCCGCGGCAGCCGCGGTGGCCTGCGCGCCGGCGCCGCTCGCGGCGGCGGCCGGGGCAGGCGCCGAAGCCGCCGTGGCAACCGCCGTGGCGGCGGTGGCCGCAGCCGTGGCGGCGGCCGCGCTGGCATTGACCGCCGGGGCGGCCGGCGCGGGCGCGGCATCCGCCTTGGCCGCATCTGCCTTGGCAGTGTCCGCCTTGGCCGCGTCCGCCGGCACCACGGCCGGCGCGGGCGCCGGCGCTTCCTTGGCCGTGCCCTTGGCAGCCTGGGCCTGGCCCAGCTTGGCGATCTCGGCGTTCTTCAGCTCGACCAGCCGCTGCATGTCGGTGACGTTCTTCTCGAGCTGCGCGAGGCGTGCCTCGGCTTCCTTGAGCTGGCGCTCCTTGGCGATATTGGCTTCCGCCGTCGCGGCGGCCGCCTGGGCGCCACGCTCGGGCTTGCTGAGCTTGAGCTCGTCGCGCGGGCCGGCGGCCGGCGCGGCCTGCTCCTGCACGCGCGCGGTGACGTTGCCCGACTGCGAGCGCCCGCTCTCGGCTTCCACCGAGCGCGCGGCGGCCGCGGTGGCGAGCCGGCCGCGATAGGCCTCGAACCCCTGCGTGCGCGCCACCACTTCGCGGCGCGCCGCGCGCGGCGCGACCGCCTGCGCTTCCTGCTGGCTCGGCACCTTCAGCACCACGCCCGCCTTGAGGCGGTTCATGTTGCCGCCGACGAAGGCATTGGGATTGTTGCGGTAGAGCGCGACCAGCATCTGGTCGAGCGAGACCGAATCCTGGCCCTGCAGCGCCTCGCCGGCGATCGAGGAAAGATTGTCGCCACGCTGCACGGTGTACGAACCGGCGGCAGCCGCGGCGCCCTCGGCCACCTGCGGCGCCGCGCGGCGCGGCGGCGGTGCCGGCGTCCTGGCCGGCGTGCGCGCGGCCGGCGTGGCCGGTGTAGCGGGCGTGGCGGCGGGCGCGGCCGCCACCGGAGCGGGCGTGGGCGCCGCGCTGGGCGCCGGCGCGGTGGCGCCCGACTCGTCGGGCGTGCCGGCCTGCACCACCGTGGTGGGCGAGAAGGTCTGGTTGCTCGGCTTGGCCCCGGCCGGATCGAGCAGGAACGTATACGCGCGCGACACCCGGCCGCTCGGCCACGTCATGTCGACGAGGATGTCGACGAAGGGCTCGCTGATCGGCTGGTTGGAACGCACCCGCGCCACGTAGCTGCCGTTGGGACGGCGCTCGACCTGCAGGCGCAGGCTGCTGACCGCCGGCAGGTACGTCAGGCCGGCCTTAGCATAGGCATCAGGCGAAGCGAGCTTGACCGCAAGGCCGTCCGCTTCCTCCGCGCTGACACCGCTGATATCGATTTCCGCCTGTAGCGGCTGACCCAGATTCGACTGTACCCGTAATTGCCCGAACCCCGCGGCATACGCGGCCGGCTGCGCGAGCAGCAAGCCGAGTGCCGTGAAGGCCAGCGTTGACCAGCGCTGGCGGGCGATAGGCGCATCTTTCCGGCGATGTTGGCTCACACTCACCTTGTGCTCCGTTGTGTTCTAGTAGTGAAATTAACTTAACATCAATGGTTTAGCGCAGCAAGTTAGCGTCCCGACTGAGCCCCGCGCCAACACTTGCAGGCGTGCTTGCAGGCGTGCGGACAACCGCCTCCGCAGCCTGGCATATGCCGGCTGTATTGTGACCCAACGCTGGAAGAAATAGGCAGCCGCCCGCGACAACGCCGCGCACAGGCGCGGCGTTGTCATCAAAGCGGCAGTTTTTTGTTGCCTGGCAGCAACGAAACCGCGCAGTGGCGCGGCTGCCGCGAAAAACCCCGTTCCGGGGACGCGGCGGCCGGCCCGCCCGGGCGGGCGCCTTCGATCAGGCCTCGATCAGGATGCGCAGCATGCGGCGCAGCGGCTCGGCCGCGCCCCACAGCAGCTGGTCGCCCACGGTGAAGGCCGACAGGTACTCGCCGCCCATCTGCATCTTGCGCAGGCGGCCGACGGGAATCGTCAGCGTGCCGGTGACGGCCGCCGGCGTGAGGTCGGTCATGCTGGCCTCGCGCGTGTTCGGCACCACCTTGGCCCACTGGTTGTTGGCCGCCAGCATGCCTTCGATCTCGTCGAGCGGCACGTCGCGGCGCAACTTGATGGTCAGCGCCTGCGAATGGCAGCGCATCGCGCCGATGCGCACGCACAGGCCGTCCACGGCGATCGGCGCGGCGCCGGTGGCGCCCACGAAGCCTTCGCCGCGGCCCAGGATCTTGTTGGTTTCGGCGCCGCCCTTCCACTCTTCGCGCGACACGCCGTTGCCGAGGTCCTTGTCGATCCACGGAATCAGGTTGCCGGCCAGCGGCACGCCGAACTGCTTCGTTTCGCCGGCCGACAGGCCATGCTGGGTCGCCAGGATGGTGCGGTCGATCTCGAGGATCGCCGAGGCCGGGTCATCCAGCAGCGGCTTGACCGAGGCGTTGAGCGTGCCGAACTGGGTCAGCAGCTCGCGCATGTGCTGCGCGCCGCCGCCCGACGCGGCCTGGTACGTCATGGAGGTCATCCAGTCGATCAGGTCGTGCTGGAACAGGCCGCCCAGGCCCATCATCATGCAGCTCACCGTGCAGTTGCCGCCGATGAAATTCTTCACGCCCTTGGACAGCGCATCCTTGATCACGCCAAGGTTGACCGGGTCGAGCACGATGATGGCATCGTCCTTCATGCGCAGCGAGGACGCCGCGTCGATCCAGTAGCCCTTCCAGCCCGCCGCGCGCAGCTTGGGGAAGACCTCGGTGGTGTAGTCGCCGCCCTGCGCCGTGAGCACGACGTCGCACTTCTTCAGCGCTTCGATGTCGTTGGCATCTTTCAGCGTGGTTTCGTTCTTCGCCAGGGCCGGCGCCTTGCCGCCCGCGTTGGACGTGCTGAAGAAAACGGGCTCGATATGGTCGAAATCGCGCTCTTCCTGCATGCGTTGCATCAGGACGCTGCCGACCATTCCTCGCCAACCGACGAGACCTACAATCATGACTTACCTCGGATGTGATTTGAACTTCTTCCCCGCGCTTTCCTCGCCCGGCGTGACTGCGCGGGGAAGACGAGCAGGCACGACGAACGATCTAGCCGATCGCTTTGGTGGTAATGGTTTTAATCGTCGTTGCGGTAAGCGGGTGGCCGTGCGAACCCAGGCCGGCCGGGCTGCTGGTGGCAGTCAGGAGGAGGCTGGCAGTCGAGGGGGACTGGAAGATTCGGACCATCCGCAAAGTCTACACGATTTTGTGGCAGCGCCGCACGCGCGAAATCGGGGACAAATTAAAGAAAAGCGGGGGAAAACGCAGGAAAAGGCGCCCCGCGGGGCGCCTTTCCGACTTGCCGGCGTGCGGCGCCGCCGCCGCGCCGTTGGCGCTTACAGCGCCGCCAGCACCGCCTCGCCCATCTCGCGCGTGCCGACCTGCTTGCAGCCCGGCGTCAGGATGTCGCCGGTGCGGTAGCCCTGCGCCAGCACCTTCTTGACCGCGTTCTCGATGCGGTCGGCCTGTTCGGCGCGGCCCAGCGAGTAGCGCAGCATCATCGCCGCCGACAGGATGGTGGCCAGCGGATTGGCCACGCCCTTGCCGGCGATGTCCGGCGCCGAGCCATGCGACGGCTCGTACAGGCCCTTGTTGTTGGCATCCAGCGAAGCCGACGGCAGCATGCCGATCGAGCCGGTCAGCATGGCGGCCTCGTCCGACAGGATGTCGCCGAACATGTTGCCGGTGACGATCACGTCGAAGCTCTTGGGCGCCTTGACCAGTTGCATGGCCGCGTTGTCGACGTACATGTGCGACAGCTCGACTTCCGGGTATTCCTTGTGCACGTCGGTGACGATGTCCTTCCAGAACTGGAAGGTCTCGAGCACGTTGGCCTTGTCCACGCTGCACAGCTTCTTGCCGCGCTTGGCCGCGGCCTGGAACGCCACGTGCGCGATGCGGCGGATTTCCGGCTCGCTGTAGCGCATGGTGTCGAAGCCTTCGCGCGCGCCCTGGAACGGGCCGTCCGGCGCCTCGCGCATGCCGCGCGGCTGGCCGAAGTAGATGTCGCCGTTGAGCTCGCGCACGATCAGGATGTCGAGGCCGGCCACCAGCTCGGGCTTCAGGCTCGAGGCGCCGGTCAGTTCGGGATAGCAGATCGCCGGGCGGAAGTTGGCGAACAGCTGCAGGTGCTTGCGCAGGCCCAGGATGGCCTGCTCGGGGCGCAGCGCGCGCTCCAGCTTGTCGTACTTCCAGTCGCCCACGGCGCCGAACAGGATGGCGTCGGCTTCCTTGGCCAGCTTGAGCGTGGCGTCGGGCAGCGGATGGCCGCTGGCCTCGTAGCCGGCGCCGCCCACGGGCGCGCTTTCCAGCTCGAACTTCTCGCCGAGCGCGTTCAGGACCTTGACGGCTTCCGCCACGATCTCGGGACCGATGCCGTCACCCGGCAGGACTGCGATTTTCATGCTGTGTCTTCCTTGTTGTGTCTGCGCCGGCTCAGCCGACCACGCGGTTGTTCAGCCACGGCATCCGGGTCACGCGCTCGGCCTCGTATGCCTTGATCTTGTCGGCATGGCGCAGGGTCAGGCCGATGTCGTCGAAACCGTTGAGCATGCAGTACTTGCGGAACGGCGCGATGTCGAACGCATAGGCGTCGCCGCCCGGCGTGAGCACCACCTGCTTGTCCAGGTCGATGGTCAGCTTGTAGCCGTTGAACGCATTGGTCTCGTTGAACAGGTGGTCGACCTGCAATTCGGTCAGCGCCACCGGCAGCAGGCCGTTCTTGTAGCAGTTGTTGAAGAAGATGTCGGCGAAGCTCGGCGCGATCACGGCGCGGAAGCCGTATTGCGTGAGCGCCCACGGCGCGTGCTCGCGCGAGCTGCCGCAGCCGAAGTTGCGGCGCGCCAGCAGGATCGAGCCGCCCTGGTAGCGCGGCTGGTTCAGCACGAAGTCCGGGTTGAGCGGACGGAGGCTGTTGTCCTGGCCGGGCTGGCCCACGTCCTTGTAGCGCCATTCGTCGAACAGGTTGGGGCCGAAGCCGGTGCGCTTGATCGACTTGAGGAATTGCTTGGGGATGATGGCGTCGGTGTCGACGTTCTCGCGGTCCAGGGGCACCGTGAGCCCGCTGTGTACAGTGAACTTGTCCATGATCTGGTTCCTTACTTGCTGGCCGCGCTTTCGAGCGCGTGGCCCGCTGCCTTGGTGTCCTTGCCGATGCCGGCCACGGTGTTGCAGCCGGCAAGTTGCAGCATGCACAGGCATGCGAGGGCGGTCAGGGCGTATTTCATGATGAAACGGCGTGTGTCGGTGTATGGGATAACGAAGCGCGGTCCGCCTCAGCCGAGCCGGCGGATGTCGACGAAATGGCCCTCGATGGCGGCCGCGGCGGCCATCGCCGGGCTCACCAGGTGGGTGCGCCCGCCCGCGCCCTGGCGGCCTTCGAAGTTGCGGTTCGAGGTGGACGCGCAGCGCTCGCCCGGATCGAGGCGGTCGGCATTCATGGCCAGGCACATCGAGCAGCCCGGCTCGCGCCACTCGAAGCCGGCGGCCTTGAAGACCTTGTCCAGCCCTTCGCGCTCGGCCTGCGCCTTGACCAGCCCGGAGCCCGGCACCACCATCGCCAGCTTCACGTTGCCGGCCACGCGGCGGCCCAGCTTCTGCACCACCCACGCGGCGGCGCGCATGTCCTCGATGCGGCTGTTGGTGCAGGAGCCGATGAAGACCTTGTCGATCTTGATGCTGCTCACCGGCACGTTGGGCTGCAGGCCCATGTATTCCAGCGCGCGCTCCATCGCGTTGCGCTTGTTCGGGTCCTTCTCCTTCTCGGGATCCGGCACGCGGTCTTCGATGCTGACCACCATCTCGGGCGAGGTGCCCCAGGTCACTTGCGGGCGCACGTCTTCCGCGCGCAGCTCCACCACCTGGTCGAACTGCGCGCCGGCGTCGGAATGCAGCGTGCGCCAGTAGGCCACGGCATGGTCCCACTCCACGCCCTGCGGCGAGAACGGGCGGCCCTTGACGTACTCGAGCGTGATGTCGTCCACCGCCACCAGCCCGGCGCGCGCGCCGGCCTCGATGGCCATGTTGCACACCGTCATGCGCCCTTCCATGCTCAGCTCGCGGATGGCCGAGCCGGCGAACTCGATGGTGTAGCCGGTGCCGCCGGCGGTGCCGATCTTGCCGATGATCGCCAGCACGATGTCCTTGGCGGTGCAGCCGCGCGGCAGCTTGCCTTCCACGCGCACCAGCATGTTCTTCGCCTTCTTGCCCAGCAGCGTCTGCGTGGCCAGCACGTGCTCCACCTCGGAGGTGCCGATGCCGTGCGCCAGCGCGCCGAACGCGCCGTGCGTGCTGGTGTGCGAGTCGCCGCACACCACCGTCATGCCCGGCAGCGTGGCGCCCTGCTCCGGCCCGATCACGTGCACGATGCCCTGGCGCAGGTCGTTCATCTTGAACTGGGTGATGCCATAGGCGTCGCAGTTGGTGTCCAGCGTGTCCACCTGCAGCTTCGAGACCGGATCGGCGATGCCCTGGCTGCGGTCGGTGGTCGGCACGTTGTGGTCCGACACCGCCAGGTTGGCGCTGATGCGCCAGACCGGACGCTGCGCGAGCTTCAGGCCTTCGAACGCCTGCGGGCTGGTGACTTCGTGCAGCAGGTGGCGGTCGATGTACAGCATCGTCGTGCCGTCGTCCTCGACGTGCACGGTGTGGTCATCCCAGAGTTTGTCGTAAAGCGTCTTGGCCATGATGCGATGGGCGGGCCGGGACCGTTCGGTACAGCACGGTTGGCGGCGTCGCGCGGTAGTTTGCGGGGAGGTTTTGTCGCGCCGGATGCGTGCAGGAAATGCGGCTTGCAGCAATGCTTGACATCACAATCGATTATGCCACAGCGATAGCGCGCGGCCGGCCTCCGCCCGCGCGGATCGGGCCTGCCGATGTAATGTGATTGGCGAAAGGGGGATTTCGCCGATGGCGAAAAGGGGCTGGCGCCCTCCCCCGCCGCGGGGAAGAGCGCCAGAGGTCAGCCGCCCAGGTAGGCGCTCCTGATGCGGTCGTTGGCCAGCAGGTTGGCGCCCGTGTCCGCCAGCACCACGCGGCCCGTCTCCAGCACGTAGCCGCGATCGGCCACGCCCAGCGCCTTGTTGGCGTTCTGCTCGACCAGGAACACCGTCACGCCCTCGTCGCGGATGGCGCGGATGATGTCGAAGATCTGCGCGATCACCAGCGGCGCCAGGCCGAGCGTGGGCTCGTCCAGCAGCAGCAGGCGCGGGCGGCTCATCAGCGCGCGGCCGATGGCCAGCATCTGCTGCTCGCCGCCGGACATGGTGCCGGCGCGCTGGCCCGAGCGCTGTTTCAGGCGCGGGAACAGCGTGTAGACGTGCTCGATGCCGGCCTCGACCTCGTCGCGCTTGCCGAAGAAGCCGCCCATCTTGAGGTTTTCCAGCACGGTCAGGCTGGGAAACACGCGCCGCCCTTCCGGCGAGATCGCCATGCCCAGGCGCATGATCTCGTGCGTGGGCAGGCGCGTGATGTCCTGCCCCTCGAACAGCACGCGCCCGCTGGAGGCGCGCGGCGAGCCGCACACGGTCATCATCAGCGTGGTCTTGCCGGCGCCGTTGCTGCCGATCAGCGTGACGATCTCGCCCTTGTTCACTTCGATCGACACGCCCGACAGCGCCTCGATGGCGCCATAGTGGGTATGGACCTGTTCCAGCTTCAGCATTTAGTCCTCTCCCAGGTAGGCCTTGATCACGCGCGGGTCATTGCGCACTTCGGCGGGCTTGCCGACCACGATCGGGCGGCCGTGCTCCATCACCAGGATGCGGTCGGACACGCCCATCACCAGGCTCATGTCGTGCTCGATCAGCAGCACCGAGATGTTGAACTCGCGGCGCAGCTGGTCGATCAGCTGCGACAGCTCGACCTTCTCCTGCGGGTTGAGGCCGGCGGCGGGCTCGTCGAGCATCAGCAGGCGCGGGTTGGTGATCATGCAGCGCGCGATCTCCAGCCGGCGCTGGTGGCCGTACGACAGCGTGCCCGCCTCGCGGTTGGCCACGTCGCGCAGGCCCATGCGCTCGAGCCAGACCGCGGCGCGCTCCAGCGCCGCGCGCTCGGCGCGGCGGTAGGCCGGCGTGGCGAACAGGCCGTGCAGCAGGCCGGCGCGCACCTGCAGGTGCTGCGCCACCAGCAGGTTCTCGACCACCGTGAGCTGCCTGAACAGGCGGATGTTCTGGAACGTGCGCACCAGGCCGCGGCGCGCCACCTGGTGGCTCGGCAGGCGGGCTATCGAATGCCCGTCCAGCGTGACCTCGCCCGCGGTGGGCCGGTAGAAGCCGCCCACGCAGTTGAACACCGTGGTCTTGCCGGCGCCGTTGGGGCCGATGATGGCGAAGACCTCGTCGCGGCGCACGTCGAAATCGATGCCGTCCACGGCCAGCAGGCCGCCGAAGCGCATCTGCAGGCCGGAGACCTTCAGCAGTTCCGCCGGTTGTACTTGGTGTGCCTGGCTCATTGCGGCAACTCCACGTGGGGGCGGCTCGCGGGCAGCAGGCCCTGCGGACGCCACATCATCATCAGCACCATCACCAGGCCGAAGATCAGCATGCGGTACTCGGCGAAACCGCGCGCCACCTCGGGCAGCACGGTCAGCAGGATCGCGGCCAGGATCACGCCCAGTTGCGAGCCCATGCCGCCCAGCACCACCACCGCCAGAATCAGCGCGGACTCGATGAAGGTGAACGATTCGGGATTGACCAGGCCCTGGCGCGCGGCGAAGAAGGCGCCGCCGAGGCCGGCGAAGGCCGCGCCCAGCGTGAACGCCGACAGCTTGATGCGGGTCGGGTTCAGGCCCAGCGAGCGGCACGCGATCTCGTCCTCGCGCAGCGCCTCCCACGCGCGCCCCATCGGCATGCGGATCAGCCGGCTGGTGACGAACAGCGTGAAGGCCACCAGCAGCAGCGCCAGCAGGTAGAGAAAGATCACCATGTGCTCGCCGCTGTAGTCCCAGCCGAGCAGTTCATGGAAGGTCTTGACGCCCTCCACGCTGGCGCTGCGCGCCATCTCGATGCCGAACACGGTCGGCTTGGGAATGCCCGAGACGCCGTCCGGGCCGCCGGTGAGGCTGGTCAGGTTGTTGAGCAGCAGGCGGATGATCTCGCCGAAGCCCAGCGTGACGATGGCCAGGTAGTCGCCGCGCAGGCGCAGCACCGGGAAGCCCAGCAGGAAGCCGAAGGTGGCCGACATGCAGGCGGCGATCGGCAGGCATTCCCAGAAGGTCAGGCCGAAATACTGGTTGAGCAGCGCGTAGGTGTAGCCGCCCACGGCGTAGAAGCCCACGTAGCCCAGGTCGAGCAGGCCGGCGTAGCCGACCACGATGTTCAGGCCCAGCCCCAGGATCACGTAGATCAGCGCCAGCGTGGCCACGTCCACCGCGCCGCGCGAGCCGAAGAACGGCCACACCAGCCCGGCGGCCAGCAGCAGCCAGATCACCTTGCGCTGGCGGTCCGCGCCCAGCGCCGGCATCGCCGGCAGCCTGATGCCGGCGCTCGCGCGCAGGAACAGCGGCTTGCACAACTGGAACAGGAAGACCGCGCCGACCGCCAGCCAGACCGGCTGCCAGTGCGGCTCGAGCACCACCTTGTAGCCGTCGAGCTTGAGCTGCAGGCCCAGCACCGGCACGGTAAGGATGGCGGTCATGACCGCCGCGGTAATCGCGTTCTTGAGGGATTGCCCCATCGATGCGTCGTTTCTCATCGCGCGCTCCTCAGACTTTTTCCACGTCCGGCTTGCCGAGCAGGCCGGTCGGGCGGAACAGCAGGATCAGCACCAGCAGGCCGAAGGCCACCACGTCCTTGTACTCGGCCGGCATGTAGCCGGAAGCGAAGGTCTCGGCCAGGCCCAGCAGCACGCCGCCCAGCATGGCGCCGGGAATGCTGCCGATGCCGCCCAGCACCGCCGCGGTGAAGGCCTTGATGCCGGCCACGAAGCCGATGAACGGGTTGAGCTTGCCGATGGTCAGGCCGATCAGCACGCCGCCCACGGCGGCCAGCATGGCGCCCAGCACGAACGTGAACGAGATCATGCGGTTGGTGTCGATGCCGAGCAGGTTGGCCATGCGCATGTCCTCGGCGCAGGCGCGGCAGGCGCGGCCCATGCGCGAGTGGCCGATGAACAGCGTCAGCGCCACCATCAGCACCAGCGTCACGCCGACGATCAGCAGGCGCGAGTACGGCACGGTCACGGTGAAGTCGCCGCCCATCTGGAATTCGATGGCGCCGGAGATCAGCACGGGCACGGAGACGTCGCGCGCGCCCTGCCCGATCTGCACGTAGTTCTGCAGGAAGATGGACATGCCGATGGCGGAAATCAGCGGCACCAGCCGCGGCCCGCCGCGCAGCGGCCGGTAGGCCACGCGCTCGACGGCGAAGCCGTACATGCCGGTGACCAGCACCGACACCAGCAAGGCGGCGCCCAGCACCAGCGGCAGCGGATACCCGGCCTGCACGCCGATCGCGGTGAGCGTCACCAGGCCCACGTAGGCGCCGATCATGTAGATCTCGCCGTGGGCGAAGTTGATCATGCCGATGATGCCGTAGACCATCGTGTAGCCGATGGCGATCAGCGCATAGATCGCACCCAGCGTCAGGCCGTTGACCAGCTGCTGGGTGAACTGTGGAAGGAACTCGTTCATGCGGGAAGCCCCATTACTTTGAAACCGGCGCCTTGAAAGCGGCGAGCCCCGGGACCGGCGAGGCCGGCCAGGACGGATGCCGCGCGCGCCGCGCTCATGCCGCGGCGCGCGGGCCGGCCGGGCCGCGGCCCGATACCAAAACGCCCCGCCGGTATGCCGGGCGGGGCGTGCGAAGCCGATGTGCGGCTTAGTTGGCTGCGGTCTTGGTGGCGTCCTTGTGCCAGGTGAAGACGACGAACTTGAACGACTTGAGGTCGCCCTGGGCGTCGTACTCAACCTTGCCGATCGGGGTCTGGAAGGCGTTCTTGTGCATGTACGCGGCAACCTTGGCCGGGTCCGTGCTCTTGGCGCCAGCGATGGCGTCGCCGATGATCTGCACCGCGGCGTACGACGGCATCTGGAACGGGCCGTTGGCGTCGCGCTTCTTGTCGGCGAAGGCCTTGACCAGCGCGGCGTTGGCCGGGTCGGCCGAGAAGTCGGCCGGCAGCGTCACCAGCATGCCTTCGGAGGCCGGGCCGGCAATGGCCGTCACGTCCTTGTTGCCCACGCCTTCGGGGCCCATGAAGGTGGCCTTGACGCCCTGCTCGCGCGCCTGGCGCAGCAGCAGGCCCATCTCGGGGTGGTAGCCGCCGAAGTAGACGAAGTCCACGCCCTGCGACTTGAGCTTGGTGATCACCGCGGAGTAGTCGGAGTCGCCGGCGTTGATGCCTTCGAACACGGCCACCGGGATCTTGGCGGCTTCCAGGTCCTTCTTCACCGACGAGGCGATGCCCTGGCCGTACGACTGCTTGTCGTGCAGCACGGCGACCTTCTTGGGCTTGACCTTGGCGATGATGTACTGGGCGGCGGCCGGGCCTTGCTGGTCGTCGCGGCCGATGGTGCGGAAGATGAACTTGCGCTTCTTGTTCTCGGTGAGCTGCGGCGCGGTGGCCGACGGCGTCACCATCACGACGCCTTCGTTCTCGTAGATGTCGGAGGCCGGGATCGTGGAACCCGAGCACACGTGGCCGATCACGTACCTGATTTTCTGGCTGACGATCTTGTTGGCGACGGCGACGGCCTGCTTCGGTTCGCAGGCGTCGTCCATCAGCACCACTTCGAACTTGTTGCCGCCGGCGCCGCCGGCCGCGTTGATCTGCTCGATGGCGGTCAGCGCGCCGGCCTTGACCATGTCGCCATACTGCGCAACCGAGCCGCTCATGGGGCCGGCGATGGCGATCTTGACGGTTTCCGCGTGGGCGGCGGCGCCGAAGGCAGCCAGTGCGGCGGCCAGGGAGATGGACGTAAGACGGGACAGCGTCATCAGGAGCTCCTCGATTATGTAGTGGTCACGGGCTGGTGGCGGCATGACCTGCGCAATCGAACAACACCCGCGAACTACCGCCGAGAAAAACGCCCGAGCGCGGAAGACGGGCCGACGAAGACAATGAACAGCGTATGCGGGGCCCGGCATGTGTCAGCCCCGCGCCGTGGCGAAGGACCTTGGTTCGGAAAGACAACGTGGATGCGTTCTCTATTGCGCAGGTGATTCGCCTGCCCCGCTCGCCGCGGCGCAATCCGGAAGGGTGGCCCGGCTGCTGTCGGCAAAGCAGCCCGCATTATAGGGGCAAATTTCCCGTCCGGCATCAAATCCGCACAATTAATGAGGACCTTAGCGGCTCAACCACGGCACAAATGGCCAGAAATTGCCGGTTTCACCACCTGGGCGGCAACGATTCTCCCGCAATGCACAAAGCGGTGCCGGCCTTGAATGACAAACGCCCCGGCAAGCCGGGGCGTCTGGTATTGCTGCACTGCTCGTGGCACTGCCGCGGGCGGCCGCGCGGGCCGCCCGCCGCGGAAAATCAGCGCTTGCCGATTTCCGGCACGTCGCGGCTGGCCGCGCCGTTGAACAGCTGGCGCGGACGGCCGATCTTGTATTCCGGATCGGTAATCATCTCTTCCCACTGCGAGATCCAGCCCGGGGTGCGGGCCAGCGCGAAGATGCAGGTAAACAGCGAGGTCGGGATGCCCAGCGCGCGCTGCACGATGCCCGAGTAGAAGTCGACGTTCGGGTACAGCTTGCGGCTGACGAAGTATTCGTCTTCCAGCGCGATCTTTTCCAGCTCCATCGCCAGCTTGAACAGCGGGTCGTTGTGCAGGCCCAACTCGTTGAGCACTTCGTAGCAGGTTTCGCGCATCAGCTTGGCGCGCGGATCGTAGTTCTTGTACACGCGGTGGCCA
>Ga0255336_100519_pt1 | contig 56418 bp, 39 predicted proteins | sample MeOH1_35cm_T3_17_FD_189102 | JGI IMG/M metagenome (GOLD analysis project Ga0255336, IMG submission 189102) | Sandy soil microbial communities from University of British Columbia, Vancouver, Canada - MeOH1_35cm_T3_179 | ecosystem: Engineered > Artificial ecosystem > Sand microcosm > Unclassified ... | reverse complement strand
ACGACGCTGCTTCTACTGCAATCCGCGCCTGTAGGCTGCGGACCTCTGCATCACTCAGACCACACGAGCGGTTTGCGAGGCAGTTGGGGTCGGTGCAGTTAGCGTCACTGCACGTCTCGCAGTTATTGCCCATGCACTCGGGACAGTCGCAGGTGCATCCATTCACGTTCGGATCTGCGTTACCGTCATCACGCTTCGCGAGGGCTGAGCGTAGCTCTGCGGGCATGGATGCAGGCAGAGACCGGATGCCAGAGGTAGCACCCGAATAGGCCGGATAGGTGACAGGAGAGACATCGGCGAGCGATGAGACCTGCAGGATGCGACGTGTCCAGTTACCTTCGGGGGTTTTCTCCCATTTGTCTTCGGCACAGACAAAGGCGAAGGACGACTGAGAGATGTCTTTTCGCTCCATACTGATGGAGAGATCACGTGCAGCCTGAGTATCCGGGAGCACGCACTCGTAGGCGAGGCCCTGCTCATCGACACTCAGCTTGAGGGTGCCGGAGGCGGTGCGACCTAGCACCACATCGGGGTTATGGTTCCAGAGACATCGACAGTCGGGGTTAGCCGCGAGCACCGCGTCAAAAGCATGCGGGTCCACATACTCCGTGTACCCCATATCGACCGAGGCCGAATCGAATACGCTGGCATAGCCGCCGATCTTTGTCTCGTTTTCGGATTTGGTAACCCGAAACTCGGAAGTGATGGTGCGGCGCTCTAGCTGTTTAGTCATTTTGTTTTCCTTCGGCGAGCGCCGCTCCGGCCTCGCGGTATGTAGAGAGAATGATGGAGCGGAGGATCTTGTCTGCATCGGGTTGCTCACGCTTGGAGATCATGCGGAGTACCTCATCCGCTACAGGTTCGGTCCAGAGAGTATCCGGGAGGTGCATGTCATGTGCTGCCCGGGTAGCGATGACCTCTACGATGGATTGGACTGCAGGACCGAATACCTGTCGCACAGTGTCCGCGTCGCGGTGCGAGCGGGTAGAGTAGCGACCGATGCAGTCGGTGAGTAGGGCGAGTGATGCCGAGTTATTCTCCGGCTGCGTAGGCTGCACAGGCTGAGGATCCTTGAGCATGCGGTCCGCAGGCATCATGTTGACCGGCGCGAGTATCATCGATCCAAGATCGCCACCGAGGGGATTTAGCCCGAGCATCTGACGGGACTCATCGGTAGTCATCGTGGCCCACTGACGAGAGAGTGCTACAGACTCCATGGTGGACTTACGGTCCGCACGTAGGCGGACAGTAGGATCAAAGGCGATCTTGTAGCTACTCGTTTTGCCGAGTAGTTTGCGGTGTAACTCCTGCGTGATGCGCTCTGCGTAGGGGGAGAGTGTGTCTACGACGAGGCTAAGTGCCTGCTGCTCCCAGTTGCCATTGGAGAGTTTTCCGGGGTCACCGACCATGTGGGCAGGGACACCCCAGAGAGCACATATCTCCTCACGTTGAAATTTTCTGGACTCGATAAACTGAGCATCGCGCTGAGAGATAGCAATCGGCTCATACTTCCAATTGCCTGCGACGAAAACGGTCTTACCGGCTGATCCAGATCCAGCACGTTGCTGGTCCCACGAGGTTTTTGCCGTGGTTAGCTCTGCAAGATCGATATCATCCGAGGTGGACATGATGCCGCCGGGATCGCCACCGGTGCCGAAGTAGCTCGCAGCGTATTTCTCAGCGGCCTTAGACAAACCAAGTCCCTGCCGCGCGAGGTCTACCGGGTTGTATCCCTTGAGACCATCGAAACAGAAGAGGGGTACATGGATGATGTCCGCAGGGGCTATCTTGGTTTCGCCGTGAGTGGCCGGGTCCGTGAACACATAGATCAGGTCCTTACCTTTGCGCTTTGGCTCGATATAGCGAGGCGGGATAGGCCATAACGCTACTACTTGTCCCGCTGGATTCCGCTCAATAAGCGCATATCCATTGCCGGTGAGAGCCATAGCTCCGGCCATCGCGTCAAAAAACGTAAAGGCCGTCATCTCCGGGTTTGGCTCCTGCGTGAGCAGGTAGTAGAGCGGATGATCTACAGCCTCGGTGTGGTTCGCACCGTCGATGCTGTACATCTTCGCGGGCATGCCAGCTACACCACTGCCGATGACGCGGATGCAGGCATAGACAGCGCCGATGCGTAGCGCCGACTCTGTGTTTATCGACTCGCCCGATACTGTGGGGTAGGAGCCAGAGAGTAGCTGGTATGCAGCCGGAGAAGAGAGCGAGACAGCAGGATTTTCAAGCGAGAGGCCCGAGCTGCGCAGGGAGATGGGTGCGGCATCGCGCTCCATCGTGTCGCGTGCTGCTCGAATGGCCGAATAGATACCCATGTGTGTCCTTGCTAGGCGATGAGAAATGAATGTTTTCGTTTGGGTGGCGCGATAGGCACTACCATGCCGCGTGCGAGGGCGGTGAGTGTCGCGGAGATGCCATCTATCTTCTCCCGGCACTTATCTTTGTCGGGATAAAGTAGTCCAGCCTTGACCCCGGCGACTACATTCGAGGCCATCCAGCGTAGTACCGGATTGCCTCCATGTGAGATCTCATGCCGGAGCACCAGCTCCATGATCCGCTTCATGGGCGGATTCATGGATATGGAGCCTTGCCTAACTTGCACTAATGTATGTCCGTCAGCGTGAAGGTGCGTGGTGATCTCGCTGGAGTTCCACGGGTCGAACGCTATCTCAGATATGCGATAGATGTCGGCTAGCTGATTGATTTTCTCGCGCACTGACTGCTGGTCAATTAGATTACCCGGCGTGAGGGTGAATAGTCCCTGACGAGCCCAGATGTCATACGGTACGTGGTCCTTGCGGACACGTTCGCGGATGTTATCTGCTGGCAGAAAAAAGTGTGGGAGTATGACCCACTTTTCTAGGTCACCTTGTGGCGGGAAAAGTAGGACAAAGGCCGTGATATCAGTAGTACTTGATAGGTCTAGGCCGCCGAAGCACTGCAGGCCCTTGAGGGCAGCCAGGTCGATGGGATCGCTACATACATCCCACTTATCCATCGGCATCCATACACTATGTGACTCAGTCCAGACAGAGAAGTGGAAGCGGAGTACCTCATTCAGCATCGCGGGGGACGACTTACCCTCCATCGCGTGCCGTCTAAGTCCGGCGATACTCACCGCATGACCCATGGATGGGTTGGCCTTTACCCAGATCGCCTCATTGTCCAGGCAGGCCGATGGGTTTGCCGGATCGAGGTCCTCATCATCCAGTCCGCATATCCACCCGAAGCGGGAGTCATCGGGGATGATGCCTAGAAGGACCTTGGTCGTGTACTCACGCTGCGTCCAGCAGACGGAATGCCTATCCCATCCACTGTTGGTGATCGCTAGAAGCCATGCCTCAGAGCGTTTCTCAAGGGCAGACCAGAAAGCATTCCATACGTCGGCGGTGGGGTGAAGATGTAGCTCGTCAAGTACCACGAATGACGGGCGAGACGCCTGAAAGAGCGTCTTCGCCTCTGCACTGCAAGGTACAAACTTCGATCCTGTCGACTTACTGCTTAGATTGTTGCGAAAACTCTGGATTCGCTTCGCCAGCGATGGTGATAAGTCCCGCATACGCACGGCAGTGTCAAACACCACCTTCGCCGACTCTTTATCGGTGCTTGCGGAGTAGACATTTGCGCCTGCGACGCTGATTAACTCATAGATGGCCAGTGCAGAGGCCAGAGTGGATTTTAGGTTGCCTCGACTTATCTCGACATAGGCGACCTTAAATCGCCTTTGTGAGTTTTCAGCCCACACCCATCCATAAGAGATGTAGAGCAGCGCGGCCATCCAAGGCTCAAGGATGAACGGCTTGCCTTTGAATTCACCCTCTGTACCGGGAATGAATCGCTCAATAAAATCAATAACTCGCCTGCCGCGAACTGGATCAAATCTAAGACCGCGTGATGGGCCGGATTCCAGATCTGAAATGTGACGCTCAATCGCTAAGCGGACCCATTTACTGACGACCTGCTTTTCGCAAAGTACATCAGCGATGTATTGTTCAGCCTTGTTGTGCGGGTTGTGGGAGCTCGCATGAGTCATCTGGTGGGTTAACTATCTCTTCCGCGCCGATCTGTGCCATGAATGCCTCGAAAGGATCATCAGCGGTTGTCGGCTCGACCTGTATGCGGGATCTGGAAGCGGGAGTCATTCCGAACTCGACGAGGAACTTCCGCATGTGATCCAGCGCGGTATTAGCCACGCCCACATAAGGATTAGGGACCGGATATCCAGACTTAGGAGACCTGATTACTGCGCCGAACTTCTGCACCTGGGCCTCAGCCTGTGCCCAGCGCGAGTAACTCGCGCAGTAGGCGGCGAGGGCAGCACGATCGACCTCGGTAAGTAGTCCGAGGGTAACTAATTCAGCGCTTATCCTTCTCCACTCACCCTTTGCGATCCTATCGAGATGCGTCGGGCATGTGGGAATGCCGGATGGCTTCGGCTCGCGGGAGTTAAGTCGCCGCTTGCCTGGATTACCCTGTAACTGCTTCAGCGCTGTTGGTTTTGGTCGGCGGCCTGCCATGGATTAGTTCTGCTTTCTTACCCGTGAGTGTTTCCCAGCGGTGGACGATTACATCGCAATACGCGGGATCTAATTCCATCCCGTAGCAGATGCGACCCTCAGACTCGGCGGCTATAAGAGTCGAACCGGAGCCGAGGAATGGGTCATACACGATGTCACCTCGCTGAGAGTTATTCAGGATTGGCCTGCGCATACACTCGACAGGTTTTTGTGTGCCGTGTCCTACCCGATCATCTTGCGGGCCGGATGACCTGCCGGTTGGGTTGAGGCTTGCGATATCCCATACCGTCGATTGCTTGCGGTCGCCATGCCAGTGGCCTGTGCGCCCTTTGCGCACCGCGTACCAACACGGCTCATGCTGCCAGTGGTAATCACCGCGAGAGAGGACGCCCTGCTGCTTACGCCAGATAACTTGTGATCGGATCTGAAATCCACCTACACTCAGGCTGTCTGCGACAACTCCAGCGTGAAGTGCACCGTGCCAGATGTATGCGACGTCCCCGGGGAACAGAGCCCACGCTTCGCGCCAGTCGGCACGATCATCGTTCTCGACCTTGCCACGCTGCTGTACCGGAGCGGTAGAGAATCCACCCTTGCCGTCACGCCATGTCGGATCGTATGCGACTCCATAAGGCGGGTCGCTCACCATCAGATGAGGCTTGGCACCGTCGAGCAGGTAATCTACATCGGTGGCGACCGTGCTATCACCGCACAGCAAGCGATGCTTGCCGAGCAGGTACAGATCACCGCGTACCGTCACCGGCGCTGTGGGGACATCTACCTCCGCGTCCTCGCCTTCATGCTCTTCCGGTGGGAGGATGTTGTGCAGTTCGGCATCGGTAAAGAACGGCTGCAGGTCTAACTCGCCGGATAAGTTCTTGAGAACTTCTGGATCCCACTCCAAGCCCAATTCTGCTGTGCGGTTATCCGCGATGGCCAAGCCACGAGCCTTGGGGTCGTCCAGGCTGAGATCCATGCGCTGCACGGCGACTATTTTAGTTCCGTCGGTCGGCACGACGATGACATCGTCGATGCCTGCAGTGGCGGCCTGCTCAATGGTCTTGTTTCCGGCGATCAAGCGACCGTCGCGGTCAATGAGAACTGAACGACCAGCACCGTACTCCTGTAGTGACTTGGCGACCGCAGCGCGTCCACGCTTGGTGCCTTTATTTGCATTGCGGTCATCGGATTTAAGGTCGGCAATCTTCAAAGTTATTCAATACCTCGATCGACTATTTCGCGGTTGCGTACGCGACAGCCATGCTTACGGTCTGGTAACTCGCGCCTTTTGAACAACTTAGGGGCCATACCCCCTATGACAGCACCATTCTATGGAACTGTGTAAAATTTACTCACCTGCTCGGGTACGGATGGAGTGATGCCGCTCGCACAGGCTCAGTAGGTTGGCGGGGTCGAGGCGACGAGAGGGGTCGAGACGGACGCGGACGAGGTGGTGTACCTGCTCTGCCGGTGTAGCTATGCCAGCGATGAGACAGTCTGCACAGAGGGGATGCTCCCGCATGTGCCGGAGACGGAGACGAGCCCAGGCATCGTCATACCCCCGAGACCATGCTGAGCCACGGGCTCTGTCAGATATCCGCTGTGACTCTCTGAGGTAGGTCCTACGCACGATAGTGTGGTCCGGGCAATAGCCCGAGGCGACGAGCACAGGGCATCCGTAGTGGGCACAAGGACGAAGTGGTGATGTCGGCATAGATACCAGTAGAGAGGAGGCCCGATGGCCAGCCGCAGGAGGAGGATGTGGGGCCATCGGGAGGCGTCGCGGTGGAGAGGGTAGAGCAGCGACGGCAGGAGAGATGTCTCATCTATGCGATGAGCGATGAGCTACATGCTAGTAGCATGCATGGTAAAAATGTGCCGGACTATTTTTTCAGGGGTGCTAATGCACGAAGGCCGGTACCGGCTCGGTCCTATATCTGCCCTCTATAGATTAGTCGGCTGAAACTACCCAGATACATCGGTCTTTTTTATCTCCGCTGTCAGCCTCTGTACCTTAGACCGCGCAGCTATCTCCGAGATCCCTAGCTCATCAGCTACACCAGCGACGGTAGCACCGGGTAGACACAGCAGACGGTATAGATCGCCATAGGTGGCGCGTAGAGCCACCGGTAGAGTAGGTGGGAGGTAAGGATGCATATCCGGGTCACCGTCTCCACAGAGGGCATGCTGAGCTATCTCAGGGAGCTCTACATATCGGCACTCGACCCTCTGCATATCGATGATGCGACGATGCACGATGCGAGAAAACCAAGTAGAAAATCTAGAGCGGCCGGAATAGCTGTCCAGAGACTGCCATGCTGAGATGGCAGCCTCCTGAGCTATGTCATCGCTCTGCGAGGTATCTGCTCGTGACATCTGCCTAGCATATGCCACGCAGTCAGCCAGTAGGGAGTTTAGGGTCTCAGCGGTGGCTGAGACCCGATAGGTGGCGTAGGACGCATCTAGCTGCGTGCTAGTCATGGGTACCTCCCTCGTATGTGTGATAGCCAGCCTCAGATATCTCAGCCATCTCGTCGGGAGAGACTACCCGGAGCATGGGGGTAGCCCTAGTGTGCGAGCGGATACCCTGCCAGGTGGGGATGATCACCTGCGCATACTCTAGGCCACACACATAGGCCAGCATGAGATGAGCGTCAGGCCGCAGAGAGAGAGCCGTCTGTAGCGTAGGGGGAGCGGTAGGGGTGTCAGAGGGACTAGACATGCGACACCTCCTGTTGTGGCTGTGGCTGTGGCTCGACAGGGGGGGCATAGTGAGCCGTGAGCTGCCGGAGTAGCTCCTCAGCCTCGCGCAGCCTGATCAGGGTCTCTATCAGGCTGCTACGCAGCGCTATCTCATAGGTGGCGGGGGTGAAGGAGCTACTCATGTGACACCCCCGGACGGACGATATAGAGACGAGACCGGGACGGGGCTGCTGTCTCCTTAGCTGCCCGTCGGGCAGCAGACCCGGCAGCCAGGTATCGGGACCACATATCTCGCAAAGAGGCCCACTGCTTGAGCGTCTCCTCATGAGATTTTTTGTCCTGAATCGCGAGACCCAATAAAAAAATCTCATGCGCTAGTGGACCGACTAGACGGTCCTGCTCGGTAGCCGGGTACCCCGGCATTATGCTGTGGCTGGGAACTATCGTCGAGATAAACTCCATGTGCTACCTCCAGAGGTCCTCTGACATCAGGAGCCTCTGTATAAGGGGTCCCGTAGTCGGTTTTTACACTCATTGCTGTTTTGGTCCTCTGGAGGGCTAATACCGGCGGAGGGAGGGGTGCGGCGGAATGGGGGTGGGGGGATACTCCCCCCTCACCTCACATACCTCTTCCAGGCTGGCTCGGAGGAGCGGATGCAGGAGCAGGGAGCTAGTGTCTGCACCCTCTCCTCAGGATGGTACCGTATGGTCCCGACGTAGTCGGTGGATACGACCCCGGTACCCTTGCACTTGGGGCAGGTCTTATCCACCAAGCGGGTAGTCTGGGTCATCTCCCCGGACAGGTACCAGTTGGCCTCAGCATTGATTTGCTTAGCCATCGTGGGTAGAGCCCGGGTCAGCTCAGGGAGGGACTTTATCCTGCCTGCAGGGTTATCCCGCCAGTAATGCTCCTGCAGGTCAGGAGACATCCAATGGTAGGAGACTATCCGACGGACCCCCCGCCAGTCATACTCTCCGACGGGATCCCGGTTCTCCATAGCAAAAGTAAGAGGGTCCCATGCTTTTGGCTGGGCAGGTACCTTCTGTGGCTGGGCAGGAGATACCTCAGTTTGAGCAGGTACCTTCTGTGGCTGGGCAGGAGATACCTCAGTTTGAGCAGATACCTTCTGTGGCTGGGCAGGAGATACCTCAGTTTGAGCAGATGTGTTTTTGCTGTTGCTCTTGCTGTTGCTGTTGCTGTTGCTCTTGCTGTTGCTCTTGCTGTTGCTTTTGTCTTTAAGAAAAAAAGTAGCAACATTACCCTGTCTCTGTGCAGGACTACCTAGTTCCACCCCTGCTGGCGGAGTAGCTGTCTCTGTCTTTGTTTCTTTCTTCTTCTCCTTCTCCTTTTTGTATATGTCGACAAAAAAGGGGGTCGTCGTGTCGCTGACAGCGACAAAAGGAGGGGTCGTCGTGTCGCTGTCAGCGACACTGGTGTCGCTGAGGTGTCGCTGAGGTGTCACTGAGGGTGTACCAAAGGTGAACCTACCACCACCCAGATCCTGTATCTGTCCCTCACTGAGGTCATTGGATCGCTCCCGGTAGATTGGGTTAACCACATCCTTTGTGTCCCCCACGGACAGGTATTTACCCGCCAGAGGTCCATCTGTGATGCGGTACTTGTCTAGCAGGATGGCATAGGGTCCTACTTTCCCCTTATGCACCTCCCGCTTGATGTACCCACTCTCCTCCAGATTTTTTAGGCTCCGCTGGAGTGTTCGGACGTTTACCTCCGGGGCCATCATATTCAGATATCCCGCACACCCCCAGTACACCCCCGTCTTGCGGTCCGCCAGCAGGAGCAGTAGGTTAAACACGGCAAACTCATTTAGACCCATTCGCCCCCGCTCTAGATGGGAGACGAGGTTTCTTCGGACCTGCACATATCCATTGTCCGTTGCGTCGTTCACAAACATTTTGCCACCTCCTCAGGAGACTCATAGGGGTTTATCCCCATCTGGATATCCCGCACATCTGCTGCCTGCTCCGGTGTCAGCTCCCGCACACAGCGCGAGGTAGGATCCACATGCACGTCAAAAAACTCGAATCCAAGTCCGGATCGAGGTGGCTTGGGCAGGGAAATCCGCATCGTGTTTGTTTCCTTGAGCGGACCTCGGAACCACACCCCTAACACCACATCCATACCTTGACTAGCAGCAGAGAATGTATCTACCGCGTTGCAGTCTCGATAGCACCCCCATAGCTGGTCATCCTCATCTTTGTCCGCCGCAGAGAAGCCCGCCCTATTGGACTGTAGTGGGGTGACACAGACGACCTCCTCATGATTCGCGAAGGCTTGTAGCCTTTTGAAGTCGCGGCTGTGGGCTGCGACTTCTTCGCTTGTATTTTTAAACTCGACCCCCATTAAGGCTACATAGTCGATGCAGATGACGTTGTACCGTTTGCGCGTACGGTGAGTGTGATAGTGCTCCAGCACATCATCCAGAGTCTCAGCATGGGTGCACTCAATGGAACCTGCCATCGCGTGCCGGAATCTGTCGAAGAGGGTGTCTTTAGCCAGTACCCCCTCTGCGGAGATGGTATCCGGCTGAGTCTCCCAGTCATTGAGGCTGGGTAGGTCCAGCACCCATGGATCTACACGTGGGTCTATATAGGCGGCGTAGGTCCAGATCATCGTAGCCATCGCCTTTTCGGGTGTCTCCTCACAGGGCACAAATAGGACCCTAGCCCCCTGAACCGCAAAGTGGACCATCAGAGATTTACAAAAAGTTGATTTTCCGCTGCCGGTGTACCCCAGCACTCCGATCCACCGCAGATTTTTTGGACCTATGACCATCCGCGTATCAATAGAAGGTAGGCCTGTTAAAAACCTATCCCCCTGCTCCCTCCTGAGGATCGCGTCAAGGTTATCTGATATCTCCTCGCTGGCCTCGATGATGTCTCCCTCTATCCCCCGAAACCCGGGAGTAATAGGATCCTCAGCAGCCCGCTTTCTTACAAAGGCCATTGCATCGACCACACCCCGGGGTGCATCTCCACCCTTTTTCTCATCTGGCACACGACCGGTCGCGATATTTATTCCGTGCTGGAAAGTTTTCTCAAAATAACTGACACGACCCTGATTGATCATGTTCACTGTTAGGACTTCGGCGTCGGCCACTCCATCCGGGTCACCAGTCTCTACGAGACTTAGATTCTCCACGATGAGGATCCAGCGATTCCCATATTCTGACCGTGCGGTCCCAAACTCTCTCAGATCGGCGATGCTGGTGGGGCACTTTTTCATCTGCTCAATAAAGTCGAGACATAAGCTCAGTGCAGGTACACCTGCATCGTCGACCAGACTCTTGATGGCCCACCTCAGATTGGGGGTGTAGTCCCGGATCGTATCGTATGGCTGCTGCTTGATGATGGCTGCTATGAGGTGGTGGCTAGGATCCCAGTTAGTTGCCTGCATTGGTCACCTCCTGTGCTGGCTGAGCGGGGGTGGGGTTTTCGGGGATGCCATGCATCTCCCTAATCCGCATAAAACGGAACTCATCCGCTATGAGGTCCTTTATCTGCTGGGCTGTGAGTATCTCCGGCTCATGCTGTGGGTCTCGCAGGGTGTAGGTGGTCATCATCCTCTGGGTGCCCGCTGACCTGACTTCCCCTCTCCCGAGGAGGCCTAGCTTGACGAGGCTGCGGATACAGCGCTCGGTGTGCTCCGGCTTACCACCCACCGTGGAGTGGACCTCTGCACTGGTGGCCTCGCCACGATACATATATATAGCTGCGATGATCATCCGCTCTGTGGGCGTCAGCTTATTTTTCAAAATCGACAATACTGTCTGCCGTTCTTTTTCCTGAATCCATCCTGTTTTCATTTTGTTATCTCCTGTGTGCCCATAGTTGGGTCTTTGTCTAATACTGCTGCTGTGGTTGTTTCGACCGGATAGGTCGAAGAATTTCTTCTCGCTACATAGGAGCAAGTGGTAGTTCGAAATTCTCGTTACATGTGTTTTAGGGGTGGGGGTGGCTCAGAGGTGCATAAACAGGGGAGATACGGGTAGTTGGGGAATGTAACAAGAAAAGGAATCCAGGAAGGGGCTGAAATTATTTTTATTTATTCTGAAGAATTTGTGCGTCAGGTCGGTATTAGTCCCCAGATGGCAAAAACAGTAGTGAGTGAAAAAACCGACTACCGGATCTATAGATATACGGGCTGCCCAGATGACAGCTCACACCACTCACGCAGCAGACACCACAGGAGGATACGCCATGACCACACGCACCGTAGGAGGATACGCCATGTACGCAGAGACGATGGACAGAGAGATCCGTATCACCCCACAGCAGGAAGCTCACCGGCGCTCAATGACCCTTCGTATGTGGGCTTCATTGAGATCCGGTACCCATGGGGCATAGTGCTTGCGAATCGTGGTGGTATCAACATGCCCCATCATGGTAGCCACCTCCTCGGGTCTTTGCCCGGCTCGCAACTGCCAAACGGCAAATGTGTGGCGAAACTGCTTTATGTTCGCCGGTTTCGTCTTCGGCCTGCCTCGGCTATCGAGCGTCGGCAGGATCACATACTTTACCCCCGACGCCTTTATGCACCGCATGAGCCGCTCCGTCCACATCTTCCTGTCCCCCAATATGCGGGGGTTGTCACTACGGAAGGGCATCGTGGGCTGGTACCCCGGAGGCAGTGGGATCGATGTGAGCTGCTGGGCCACCTCCTCGGAAATAGGAATGACGGCGTTGCCCTTGGTTTTTTGCCGGGCATAGGTGTACACCGGGATGCGCCGTCCATCGAGCACCACCCACGTGATATTGTCCGGCTGAAATTTTATGGCATCCATGATGTCGCATCCGGTATTGAGCAGCAAGGTAAGCAGCGACGACAGGCGCTCGACGAACATCCCCTGCTCACACTGCTGCACATGCCGGGGAGAGGCAGTGGCCACCGCAGCGGTGATCTTCTCGATCTGCTCATCGCTATAAGGACCCTGCACCAGATCGGCATCCGGCTTGATCGGCTTGATCGCTGCAATGGGGCTCTCCTTGAGCACCTTGCGCTCGACCAGATAGCGGAAAAAACTCCGCAGGATGCTCCAGCGGTTCTGGCGCGTGCTCATCGCCAGACGGCTCCACTTGGGGGAGGAGTACCAGCGCTCCATCGCTATCGTGGTGATCTCCTGAATGTATTGAACCCCATGCTCATCAGCCCACTCCTGTAGCTGACGCATCTGTGTCCGGTAAAGTTGGGTCGTGGTCCCCAGCTCGGACCCGGCCCGGAGGCTTCGGGAGATCCAGAGTTCCCCGGCTTCTTTTACCGTCACGAGTTGCGCGGCTTCCTCTTCCGTGAGCTTGCGAGAGGCGGCGATCTCCGGGTCATAGCCATGCAACACATGAGACGCAATTCGCTGCGCCTCCGCCCATGATGGCGTGTTGAGAGTTCTTCGGAGCATCTTCCCGCCCCGGGGGTTCTCATAAATCCATTTGGGACAGGAGCAGGAGTTGTATTCCGGCTCCGCCAGATGAGAGCATGTAGTGATATGTCTGGTGTAAACCCGCACACTCCCGAAGGCACTCTTGCTGATCGTCATGACTCGGTACTCTCTCCGAGCCATCATAGACTGTTTTGTACACCCTTGGTACACGAAATTTTTACAGTCTTATAACTTATGTGTTTTCAATAGTTTAGGACTTCAAGGGGCCGTACGAAGAGTACGTCTCCGCAACCAGCACCGCCAGCTAAGAGGCCCGCTTTGACGCCGATCTTGAATGGGCAGGGGTTGGAGAAGCGCTTTGGCGCGACAACCCTCTTCCAGAACATCAGTTTTGTTGTTTCCGAGGGCGACCGCATCGGCGTGATCGGCCCAAATGGCTCCGGCAAATCGACGCTCCTCGGTATTCTGGCTGGCGAAATCGAGGTCGATAGCGGAGAACTCTCACGGCGCAAACATACCCGGCTGAGCTATGTAGCACAGGTATCCGAATTCGCTCCCGGACAGACGCCTCGCTCGGTATTGCAGGATGCCTTGAAGAAGGCGCATGTACCTGAAGCGGAGTGGGAGGCGCGGATTGCCGAAACCCTTGGCCGCGCGGGGTTTGAGGAATTCGATACCGAGGCGGTTACATATTCCGGAGGCTGGCGGAAGCGGCTGGCGATTGCACAGGCGCTGGCTGTAAAGGCCGATGTCCTGCTGCTGGACGAGCCGACAAACCATCTGGATCTGGCGGGCATTGAGTGGCTGGAAGGCCTGCTGGCCACTGCCCCATTTGCCTGCGTCGTGGTGAGCCACGACCGGTACTTCCTCGAAAATGTCGCCACAGAGATGGTCGAGTTGAACCGCACCTATCCCAACGGCCTGCTGCGGGTGGCTGGAAATTACAGTCAATTTCTGGAAAAGAAGGAAGAGTTTCTGGAGACGCAGGCAAAGCGCCAGGATGCGCTGGAAAATCGCGTCAAACGTGAGATGGAGTGGCTCCGCCGCGGCCCCAAAGCGCGAACCACCAAGAGCAAGGCCCGCATCGACAAGGCGAATGAGTTGATTGGAGAGCTGGCTGAGCTAGGCGCGCGCCGCAGCACCTCATCGGCTGGAATCGACTTTACCGCCACCGAGCGCCAGACCAAGAGACTCGTCGAAGTAGAAGCACTAAGCTACACAATTGGGGAGCGCACGCTCTTCCAGAACCTCAACTTCGCAATCCTCGCCGGAATGCGTGTCGGCCTGGTTGGACCCAACGGCAGCGGCAAAACAACACTGCTTCGGCTGCTCCGGGGAGAGGTAGAACCGGCCAGCGGGGATATCCGCCGCGCTAATTCCCTGCGTATCGTCTATTTCGATCAGAACCGCGTGCTCGATCCCGATGTAACCCTGCGCCGCGCACTCGCACCTGACAGCGACTCGATCGTCTACCAGGACCGCGTGATTCATGTCGCGTCGTGGGCCTCGCGCTTCCTCTTTACCGGCGAGCAATTGAACCAGCCTGTTGGGCGACTCTCCGGCGGCGAGAGAGCGCGCGTGCTCATCGCCAATCTTATGCTGCAGCCGGCTGACCTTCTTCTTCTGGACGAGCCGACCAATGATCTCGACATCCCCACGCTTGAGATTCTGGAAGAAAGCCTGCTGGAGTATCCCGGCGCGTTAGTGCTGGTTACGCATGATCGCTATCTGCTCGACCGCATTTCGACCACGGTACTGGGCCTGGATGGTATCGGCTCGATCGAGCGTTTTGCGGATTATCCGCAATGGGAGGCGTGGCAGGCGGAGCGCAAGCAGGCGAAAAATAAAAGCACTAACCCTTCCACCACACGCACTGCCTCACCTACGCCAGCGCCGCTGCCGGCCAAAAAGAAGCTGGCCTACCTGGAAGCGCGCGAATATGCCGAGATCGAAGACCGCGTCGCGAAAGCGGAAGAGGTTCTGCAACAATGGCGGGCAACGCTGGAAGACCCTGCGGTCGCAATTGACGCCGTGCGCTTGCAGGAGGCGCTGGCTCAGTCCGAGCGGGCACAGCATGAGGTCGATGCTCTCTATGCCCGCTGGGCCGAACTGGAAGCGAAACAGAACTAGCAACTGCCAGGCTTAGACCCGCCAGTAATCCGGGCGCCAGATGATGATGGCTTTCTTGATCTCCTTAGGAGCAAGCCGATCACGGAGAGTCTTTTCGACAAGAGCTGGAAGCTCCCCATCCGAAGCAAAGCGCAGAGCAATCAGTTGTTGCTCGGTAAGCTCGTCAGATTGCAGGCGAAGAGCCTCTGGCAGAAGAGCCGCAAGACGCAGGCGCTCCTCAAGGCGGATTACACGGTCTTGAACTCGCAGCGCGTAGCTCCGCACTCTGAAGGCCAGCACGATCAGCACGATGGAAAGCACAATCAGCCACTCATCAAAGTGGCGTGGTTCGTGATATTCATGCACGATGCATACAAAGAAGTTGAGCAGTAAAGCAGGCATGACAAAGAAGTGGTACCAAGGATCCACACGTCCATGATTTGCAAGCGTCTGCGGTTTCTTCTCGCTCATATCTTTCTCCTGTGTTCAGACTGTCCACTTCCCTGCTAAGTGTTCCCGAAGAGGGTAGCACCGCTGGCTGTCGGTTGCGAAGCTAGAACTTAATTGGCAGCAAGTCTACATCGTCTTGAATCAGGCCTCCGGACGGGAGACATAATCCAGGAGATGCAGGTAGGAGCGGTAGATCTCTCCTGTCGCCCGCGTCATTCCAATCTCGCAGGTACGGCTGCTGGAGAAATATCCGTCGCAATGTTTCTTCTCGATACTCTCTGCCTCGTCCTGCGTGGCCGAAGCCGTGAGCTCGGGGAAAAGGAATCCCCTATCTCCGGCAAACGCGCAGCAACCCGCCCCCTGCGGCACAACCACCTCATCGCTGCAGGCCTCGGCTATCTTCACAAGCTCTGACGCAATCCCCATCTTCGTCACCGAGCATACGGGATGAAGCGTTACCGAATTTACCCGGCGATGGATCGGCAGGTGCGGAAGGATCTGCTCGCTGGCAAACTGCACACTGTCGAGGATCGTGAGCCGATCGAATTTTGCCTGGTTTTCAGGCGTCAGGTAGGGGCGTGCGGTCTTCAATCCGTAGGTACAAGGGCTGGTATCTACCAGGATTGGGAGCGCACCATTCTCGGACCAGCGCGAAAAATTTTCGATGGTGTGGTTCAATGCTGCGCGGTGTCCCGCTTCAAAGCCCTTGGAGGAAAAAGGCACGCCGCAACACTTCCCCGTCAGATCGGAGGGCACAAACAAAGGAACATTTGCCCGTTCTGCGATATTGAGCAACGCCTGCATGGTTGTCGTGTCGTCGGACTCTCCGGGCAGCGCCCCCATGATGCGGGAAATACATGCCGGGAAGTACACCGCCCTGGCTCCCTGGCGTGGCGTTACCGGCAAAGGCCCGCGGCGCGGATGCGGCATCTCTTTCGACCATTGCCAAAAAGGCTCATCCATCCATGCCCTGGTAACCCGGTTGAGTGTCCGCGTAATCGCAACCATGGTCTGCAAGCCAAACACGCGCTGCACCCCGTGGCCCATGCCAAGCGCAAACCGCGCGCCAATCTCCGCAAGCTTCAGGTTGCGTGCAATCGTCCGTGCCGCTGCGTTCGCAAGGCTCGTGTGCCGCACCTGGCGGAAGCGCTTGGTCAGCGTGCCGGTATCGATGCTCACGGGGCACTCTGTGGCACACAGGCCATCGACTGCACAGGTATCCAGCACCATGTAGGGAAAGTCCCGCTCCAGCGCCTCGTATCGCTCCCACTCCTGGCCTGAGTCCTTCAGCCTTTGCATCTCTCGCCGAACCACAATGCGTTGGCGCGGAGTCAGCGTCAAGTCGCGGCTGGGGCACTTATGCTCGCAGTATCCACACTCGATGCACTTGTCCACCTCTGGCTCGACGACGGGCAGCCCCTTGAGGTTTGCGATATGGGCCTCTGGATCGGAATTGAGGATGACTCCCGGATTCAGCAAGCCGTACGGGTCGGCAAGTGCCTTGACCTCGCGCATGACGGAGTAGGCGTCACTTCCCCACTCCGTCTCGACAAATGGAGCCATGTTGCGCCCGGTTCCATGCTCTGCTTTGAGCGCGCCATCATACTTCTGCACGACCAACGTCACCACATCGTCGATGAACTCCCGGTAGCGACGAATCTCAGTCGCATGAATAAAGCCTTGCGTGATCACGAAGTGCAGGTTGCCATCCTTGGCATGGCCGAAGATGATCGCATCCTTGTAGCCATGGCGATCGAGCAGGATCCGCAAATCTACCGCTGCATCCGCCAGCCTCTCGACCGGGAAGGCTACATCTTCAATGATCGCGGTGGTTCCGCTGGCGCGAACCGCACCGACGGAAGGAAACATCCCTTTGCGAATCTTCCAAAACTGGGCCTGTACCGCCGGATCGCGAGTGAGAATCGCAGGATGCAGGAGGTGGAAACTGGAAACTGCCTCATCCGCACGCGATTTGACCTCCGCGCGTTCGGCGTCATTGGCGCATTGGAACTCAACCAGTAACGCAGCCGCATCGGGAGGAAGAGAGCGTAAGACTTCGGGCACTCCTGGCTTGTCTTCAACGGAACGCATCGACGAACGATCCATCAACTCCAGTGCGGCGGCACCTGCCTGCTTCAAGACGGGAATAGCAGCACAGGCGGCGTGGAGATTCTCAAACAAAAGCAATCCAGTGTATTTGTAGGGCTGGTCTGGAACCGTGTTCAGCACCGCCTCGGCAACGAAGGCGAGCGTGCCTTCTGAGCCAATCAGCAGGTGGCTGAAGATATCGACTGGACTCTCAAAATCAAGGAAAGCATTCAACCCATATCCGGTAGTGTTCTTCATCAGATATTTGCGCCGGATTCGCGCAACCATCGCAGGATCGTTTGCGATGGTGCTCTTCAGGCGTAGCAGACCGTGATAGAGGTCCGGCTCCAGCTCACGAAAGCGTGCATCGGCATCCGGTTCGGCAGTATCCACTTCTGTACCCGAGGGCAGCACGAATGTGAGGGATTGCAAGGTGTGATAGGCGTTCTGAGCGACTCCGCAGCACATGCCGCTGGCGTTGTTTGAGAGGATGCCGCCTAATTGGCAGCTATTGATTGACGCCGGATCGGGTCCGATCTTTGCCCGATACAGGCGCAGAGTATCGTTCGCCTTCTGGCCGATCACTCCGGGCTGCACGCGAATCGCCTTGCCGTTTTGCTCTACGCGGATAACGCGCCAGTGACGGCTCACGTCCACCAGTACACCGTCGGTGATGGATTGGCCTGAGAGACTGGTGCCGCCGGCACGAAAGACCAGCGGGACACTATGACGATGGCTGAAGCGAAAGAGTTCGCGGACCTCATCTGTGCTTACGGGCTGCACCACTGCCCGCGGAATCAGCCGGTAGAAGCTGGCATCCGAGGCAAACGCGATGCGGTCTATCTCGCGAATCAGGATTCTCGCCGGATCGATCCGCTCTTGCAACGCGGCGAGGATCTCGCCGGGCGTTAGTGAAGTTGTCACAACGGCCTCTCCGGTCTGTATAACATCCGCTTTCACTTCCCACTCCTTATCAAAAATAAGAATCCCGCACGAGTAACTTTTCAAGTCCATGCAGTCCTGCCGCGAAGAAGGAATGCGGCAGGCTGGATTCGGGTTTCCTCAATCGTTCAGACTGGCTGGAATCCCCACATCCTCCGGCCTGGGGAGTGTGCGGGTGCGGTACCACTGATCGATGATGCCCGTGACGCGTTCCCGGCGGCCGAGCCAGAGGTCCATCGCGTGGTCGTAACGAGCCAGAACATTATGGAGCCAATAGGTACGGTTCTCACGCAGCCATGCCTGTTCGTATAAGTCGCGGTTCGCGGAGTAGCCACTCAAAATATCCTGGCAGCGTCCATTGTTCCCGGCGATGTCATAGAGTTCGTTCGCCAGATTGTCGGCCAGCTTTGAATCTTTCTGCTCCGCGTAGGCACGGCCATAGCCCAGGATGATTTCATCGGAGAGCTGAAACTTCAGGCCAATCAAATCCATTCGGCGCGCTCCCAGTTCCATCCCCCGCAAAGTATCGCTTTCTCTCAACTTCTGCTGCGACTCCGCCTCCGCCAGCAGGATCATGGCCCGCTCCGCGTGAAGGCGGAAATCGTGAACCACGGGGCGCAGCTTCTTCGCCGCGATCTTTCCTTCCACGCTCCAGGGATCCATCCAGAAGAGCCGGTTACTTGCGTCGCCCAGGTCCGCCTTGGCCAGAATTGCATGAGCCGCGGCCAACTCCCGCTCCGCTTCGTCGATCTTCCCAGTGGCATCTCCGTGGAAGACCGCTCCATAGCTCTGCTGAAACTGCTCGATGGAGCTCTCCCCAGGCTGCCAGCTTGCGGCGGCAGAAAAGATCACTCCATACCAATCCTGATCGAACAATCCCTCCCCATCATCGTCCCATACCGTCGTCAGAGCCCCTGTACTGCCCAGCCGCTGTCCATCGCGGACAAATCCCTGAATATTCAGCAAAGCGGTATTGTTATTCGGATAGACGCGATTCCAGTTACTGACACCCGGAGCCACCCACGTCTCCATTCCCGCCTCTTTGAATGGCAGGATGAAACGAGCGAATCCCTTCGGCTGTGGGCCATAGACCCAGGGAACCGCGATCATGTCCTTCGGCAGGGTCTTCACTAGTGCAGGGTCATTCCACGCCAGATCTCCCCAAAAAAGAATCTTCTTATTCAGTGGCTGCAGAGCGTTCCGAATCTGCTTGAGGAAGGCGACATAGGTGGCGCCAAGCCCTTTCTGCTGAACCTCAGCACTGGTCTGGCCGCGTCCAAGATCAAACGTCTCATCCGCGCCAATGTGGACAAAGGGTCCCGGAAACATTCCGGCAATCTCAGTAAACCACTGCGTGATAAGGGCGATGGAGCCTGGCTGACCAGGAGCCAGCACGTGTCCGTGCGGAGTCTCAGCCAACGGTGCATATTGCTCATACGTGAGGACGTTGTGCAGATGGCCGAATGCCTCCTGCTCAGGAACAACGGTCACATGATACTGCCCGGCATAGCGCACCAATTGCTCGACATCGGACCGCGTCATGGCACCTCCCGGAGACGCAGCCAGAGGATTGCCGGAATAGGCCAGAGTGCTCTCAAAATATGGCGAATAAATGTTGATCTTGAATGCGGAAAAGATGCGCACCTGGCGCTTCTGATACTCCAGTGTCGGCACTGGACCGCGTGAGAGGTCATCGCTGATTCCACGGTACCTGAGCGCCGGCCAGTCTCTCACCAGTACAGAATGGATCTGCGCCGAGCGGCCCGACCCAACGACCAACTGCTTGACTGTCTGGGCACCATAAAACATGCCCTCGGCGCTGCTCGCGATGATCGCCAGACTATGCGCGCCAGGCAGGAGGACGTATCCCTCGGGCTTCATCGCATCATCGAACTGCACAGCGCCGGCAGAGAGCAGCCGCCGCGCCCGGGGCTCGCTTGCCCGTAGAAGCTCGATCTGAAGTCGCTGGGGATCGGTCGATGAAGGCCGCACCTCACGGCTGGACAGGGCTTGCCGCAAATCGTCGGCGGCAAACCGATCCTGCGCATCCGAACTGTCCACTCGAACCACGACTCCATGCGCCAGGGAAACTAACTTGTCGTGGCTGACCTCGCGTGGCTGGGGAATCAGCCGGAGCGTGGCCCTTTTGCCTGCTGCGGAATCAGAGGTCGACACGCCCTTCTGCGCCCGGACCGGGCATGGGGCGACAAGCGTCGCCAACAGATACAAGATTCCCGCAGGAGCCGCCATTTGGCTCCAGGAACGAAATCGCAATCCCGGTCTCTCCAAAAAACGTACAAACTGCATCAACGCTCTCCTTCAACCTGCACTACAATTCCGCACACCCGGTTAGCGTCGCCTGCCGTCAGCCGGCCCCACTGTCAGGACCACCTCAGGAAGTCTTTTTTGGCGGGAAAGAGCCTCCAGACTACTGGGCCTGGACACTAGACGCGCAGCAGGCGATACCCTGCCATCGCCGGACAGGACGGTCCCACTCTACATGTATTGAACTATTGGACCTTGAAATCGGATTCTATTCCTCCCGGCATCCCAGTTGGAGATGTTTTTTCGCCGCGCTGCGGTCACAATGGATGAAGATTGGAAATCTTCCGATACTCTGGAGTGAGGCGCCCTATGGGGTTCTTGGACCACAGCCGCGCTGCGCCCCCCTCGGCACGAAGAGAGAACACGAAGAAAGAAAAGAAGAGAAGAGTGATGAGCGAGCACAAAGGCACAAGCAATTCTGGTTCCCCACAGGAGCCGAGATCCTTCCCTCACGCGATGCTGCGCGAAATCTACGAGCAGCCCCGTGCGCTGGCAGACACCATCGGTCACTACATCCCCGATGGCAAACTGAATCCCGATGCCTTCAGGACGGTTCCGGAATCGATGGGGAGCAAGCAGCGCCTTGTCATCGCGGCCAGCGGTTCGAGCCGCAACGCCGGTCTTGCAGCGGAAATCATGCTGGAGGATCTGGCCGGCCTCGCGGTGGATGTGGAGTATGCCAGCGAATACTGTTACCGCTCGAGCCACACGTTGCAGGATCCAGGCGTCGTTGTCGTTTCGCAATCCGGAGAAACAGCGGATACGCTCGCCGCGCTGCGGGAGGCGAAGCTGCGCGGACTTGTCACCGTAGCGATTACAAATAATCCGAATTCCACCATGGCATTGGAGGCGGACTCTTCCCTTCCCACCTATGCAGGCAAGGAAAAGGCTATCCCTGCCACCAAGAGCTTCACGACGCAGCTCGCCGTTCTGTATTCCCTGACGCTGCTGCTGGCCCGGCTCCGCGGACGTATGACCGCGCCTACGATCGAAGCACATGGCTCCCAGTTGGCTAGGCTGCCGCTCCTTCTGGAACAGGTGCTTCCGGCATGGGAAGACCAGTGTCGCCAGATAGCGGAAGAGAGAAAAGATTCACAGACCTTCCTGTACCTTGGACGCGGCGTTCATTACGCGATTGCCCGCGAAGGCGCACTGAAGTTAAAGGAATCGGCATATCTGCAGGCGGAAGGATATCCGGCAGGCGAACTGAAGCACGGACCCAATGCGCTGGTCAGCAGGAGTGCTCCGCTGGTGATTCTAGCAACGCAGGATCGCTCGGATCCGGACTCGGTTCTGCGCTATTCCAAGACTGTTCAGTTGATGAAGGATATGAAAGAGCAAGGTGCTCAGATTATCGCCCTGGCCAATGAGGGCGATCTGCAGGTACCCGCGCTAAGCCGGCACTGCATCTTCATTCCGGAGACAACGGAACATCTGCTTCCGATTCTTGAAGTGGTTCCGCTCCAGTTGCTCGCCTATGTGTTCGCAATCCAGCGGGGCATCGATGTGGACAGCCCGCGCAATCTGGTAAAGGCTGTTGTTCAAGAATGAAATGAGCAAGGAGATACAGCGTATGGCAGCCACCCAACCCGTCGAAACAACCATTGCCGTTGCTCCCTCCACCCGAGTGATGTCGGTGGATGTTCTACGCGGCTTGACCATCATGCTGATGATCCTGGTGAATAATTCGGGGGACGGCGCGTACTGGCCACTCCATCATGCGCAGTGGAATGGCTGGACGCCCACCGACATGGTCTTCCCCACCTTCCTCTTTGTAATGGGGAGTTCGGTTGTGTTCTCCTTCCGCGCGCGCCTGGCAAAGAACAGCAATGTGTCTCCGCTAATTCCTCATATCCTGCGCCGGTTCGTGATTCTGTTTTGTCTTGGATTGCTGGTGAATACCTTCCCCTACTTCCACATGGACACGCTGCGAATTTTCGGCGTGTTGCAGCGCATCGCTATCTGTTACCTGGTGGTCAGCCTGCTCTTTTTGTGGAACAGCAAACCTGCCCTGCGGATCGGCGCCATCGTCGTGATTCTCGCTGCGTATTGGGCGCTGATGAGGCTTGTTCCGGTTCCTAGCGCAGGATTGCCCGTCCGCGACATTCCGCTACTGGATCCCGACAAGAATCTTGCTGCGTGGCTGGATCGGCTGATCCTGCCGGCGCGACGTCTGTATGAAGGCACTCGAGATCCAGAGGGTCTGTTAAGCACGCTTCCCGCCCTGGCAACGACGATGCTGGGAACGCTGACCGGAGAATGGCTCCTCTCTAACAGATCCAAGGAGAAGAAAGCACTGGGTATGCTCTGCGCAGGCGTGGTCTGTGCGCTGCTGGGAGAACTGTGGAATCCCTGGTTCCCCATCAACAAGAAGCTGTGGACAAGCAGCTATGTTCTGCTCGCGGCGGGATGGTCCCTGGTATTTCTGGCGCTGTGTTACTGGGCAATTGAAATCAAGGGATGGAAAAAAGGCTGGACCTATCCCGCGCTCGTCTTTGGCAGCAATGCGATTGTTGCCTATGTGTTTTCCGAACTGCTGGCTCCGCTGGTGTGGATGCGTTTCCGGACTTCCGGAGGTGTCACCAGCGTTGGAAAATTGGCAAACGCGGCGCTCGCCACATTACACACATCGCGATCCTTTGCAGCCCTGCTGTATTCGCTTCTGTACGTGCTGGTCTGCTTTGTGCCGGTCTACATCCTTTACCGGAAGAAGATCTTCATCAAGGTGTAAGCGAGTGCATGTCGGCTATTCAACTAGCGAATAGCCGAAAGTAAAGCGGCCAAGTTGAATCACAGCCTTGTCGGATGGAGGCCAAATCCGGAAAGACTCGATTCGGCTGATGGATGGATTACGGGACGCCACCGTTTGTCCTAATGGCTTGCCTGTCGCGGCATCGTAAAAGAGCACCGTGAGGGTCTCCTCTTTCCTCGTCCATCCGAAGACGTACTGCCCCGGAGGCAAGGAAAGATTTCCCACCCTGATTGGTACCTGGGTAAGCAGGTAATGGGAGTACTTGCCTTCCGCCGAATAGCCTGCCGTAATCAGAACCACCCCTGCGACAAAGCGGCCGCGCCCATCGGTGATACCGGACGCAGTGCGAAATTCTGTTTCAATATGCTCGGCAACTACCGGAGCGCGCGGCGGAATAACAGACCGCAACTCATCTTCGGTCGTTACGCGCCAGGCGGCTCTCCCATTTTGCGCATGAAGCACGATGCCCAGCGCCGGCAAGAGTCCGATTGCGAGCGCCACAAGTGTCACACGGATAAAGAAGCCGCCCCTAGTCAAGGTGAACAATCCCCCGTTGCAGTGCAGTCGTAGCAGCCTGCGTCCGATCACTCACGCCGAGCTTACTCAGCAGGCTGTTCACGTGAGTTTTAACAGTCGCCTCGGTGATAGAAAGCTTGCTGGCTATCTCCTTGTTACTGTTTCCCTTCACGATCAGTCGCAGAACATCCGTCTCGCGATCGGTAAGCACTGGTCCGCTCATGCGTCCCGCGAGCCGCTCTGCCACCGCGGAAGGGATGCGCGACTTGCCGGAGTGAACCGCGCGTATCGCGTCCATCAATTCGTCCCCTTCCATGCCCTTTAACAGGTAGCCGCGTGCTCCCGCCTGAAGCGCACGATAGATGTCTTCATCGCCATCGAACGTCGTGAGCACGATGATTCGCGCCTGCGGAAAGTCGGATCGGATTCGGCCGATCGCTTCCACTCCATTCATCTTTTGCAGACGCAGATCCATCAGGGTTATGTCAGGCTGGTGCTGGCGAAACAGTTCCACCGCCTGACGGCCATCGGCGGCTTCGGCAACAATCTCAAAATCGGAGACGGTCCCCAGCAGTGCCACCAGGCCCTGACGAACAATGTTGTGATCCTCAACTACCATGATCCGGATTGGATCCGCCATATTTCATCCTTCCCAACGGTTCGTATGCTGCTCACGATACAACTTCTCACGCTACCGGAAGCTCTACCGACACCTTGGTGCCTGTCCCCGGTTGACTCTCCAGTTTCAGGTTAGCTTGAATGCTTGCCGCGCGTTCCCGCATCCCACGAATTCCAAAATGCCCCTCCAGGCCATTCAGGCTTGTTGCGCTCAAAAATCCGCGACCGTCGTCGATGACGCTCATGCGGAGGTGAGAGGCATCGTACACCAACTCCACGTCGATCCGCGTCGCCTGCGCGTGCCGCGTGGCATTCGTAACCGCCTCTTGCCCAATCCGTAAAAGCTCTGCTTCCACGTTCTTCTCCAAGGGACGATAGGTTCCCTTCACCTGCACGTAGACCTTGGCGGAGCTATGCGATGCCACGGACGTTACGGCCTTGGTAAGTCTCGCCGGCAGATCCTCGCTGCTTTGCGAGCGAAGATCCCAGATTGAGGTACGAGCATCCTCGATGCCCTTCCTCACCAGCGTTCGTGCAGCGTTCAACTGGTTTCGTGCAGCTTCTGCCGAGGAGGTCATCAGCCTGGAAACAAGCTCCAGTTGTACCGAAACGCCCACCAGATCCTGGGCAAGGGTGTCATGGATTTCGCGTGCAATTCGTCCGCGCTCCTGCAGCACAGCCCGGAATCGCGATTCGACCTGATGCACCCTGTAGCGGTAGATGGCATAAGCCACCAGGACTGTGCCCAAACCTATCACGAGATAGAACCACAACGTCTGATAGAACTGCGGATGCTTCCATAACTCGATAGAGGCTGCTGCTCCGCTCCAGGCACCATCTTTTGTCGCAGCATAAACATGGAAGCGGTACTTCCCCGGCGGCAAATTCGTGTAGTAAGCCGCGCGACGCGTACCGGCGTCGATCCACTCGGGATCGAAACCCTCCAGGCGGTAACGATAATGCACATTCTGAGGAGCCGCAAAGCTTAAACCCGCATATCGCAGCTCCAGACGGTGTGAGCCAGCCTGCAACTGCAAGATGCCCTGCGGGGAAACTTCGTGGTCATCCACCAGGACGTTCTCAATTGCCACCATTGGGGAAATCTGCTTCTCCGAAGCACGTGCCGGATCAATGAAGCTGACTCCCCGCAGCGTTGCAAACCAGAGGGTGCCATTGTTCATCTTCCATGCCACGGGATGGCCGCCGCTGCTGCATTCGCGATTCTTCATTCCATCTGCGGTGCCATAGTTCACGACTTTGATCGAGGACGCGCCCACTCCCGGTTCCAGGTCGCTCTTCGCGACGCGGAAGATACCCGTTCGAGCGCTGAGCCACAGGTGATCCGCGTTGTCCTCTAAAATTCCATAGATCGTTTCTGGCAGACCGCCGGGCTTGTTTTGCAACGATTGTAGTTTGCCCTGGCGAAGACGGTTCAGCCCCCCTCCGTTGGTGCCGAGCCAGAGGACGCCTTGCGCGTCCTCATACATTGCCGTAACCACATTGGAAGACAATCCATCTTTCATGGTGTAGTTCACAAAAGTTCCGTGACTATACCGCGTAAGCCCGCCTGAAGTGCCGATCCATAGGTCACCATTCTTCGATTGAGTCATGGCGCCGATAAAGTCGCTGCCGAGACCATCGAGTCGCGAGTAGTTGATAAACCTGCCGTTGCTCCAGTGTGAAAGCCCCCGCCGTGTTCCGATCCATAGCGACCCATCCGCCTCTGCCTGCAAGGAGCGCACAAAGTCATCCGGCAATCCGTCAGCGGAGGTAAAGGTGTGGATCTTGCCCTGATGCAGCCTATTCAGTCCATCCGGAGTTCCTATCCACAAATCTCCATTCGGCATGCTTGCAATCGCCAGGATCACATTGCTGGAGAGGCCATTCGCAGTGGTCACGGCGCGAAAGCCATCCGGAGTGGAGCGGTTCAGGCCCGAGCCATTCGTTCCGATCCAGATCGTACCGGCAGAATCCTGCAGAATCGATCGCACGACGTCCCCGGAGAGTCCATCGCTCGTGGTGTACGTGGTAAACATCTGGTCGCGCAGAATAGTCAAACCGCCGGCGTCGGTTCCCAGCCAGATATCTCCTTCGCGATCTTCGTGGATTGAGAGTATCGCATTATGAGAGAAGCCATCCTTCTCCTTGAAAGACTGCATGCTGCCTGAAAAATAGCGTGCTATCCCTTGATCCGTTCCAATCCAGAGCGCACCTTGCCGGTCGCGGGCCAGCGTCTGGATCCTGTTGCCCGGCAACCCCTGGGAGACCCTCCATAGAGTCGGCTTGCCATCGCCATAATGGACCAATCCAGCGGAGGTTCCTACCCACATCCCATCGCCCTCATCCCGGAGCAACGCCGTAATCTCAGGCTTCGGTCCCGTTCCGGGGAAAGCACGATCCGTCAGGTGGCCGCGAGAGAAGACCTCAAGCGACTGGCGTGTTGCGATCCACAACTTTCCCGAACGATCCAGGTGAACTGCAGATGCCTCAGCATGCTCCAGAGCAGGCACACTGACATCTGCCTTTAAGGTCTGCTCCTGAATGCGCAGCACTCTACTGCCGGTGGCAATCCAGAGAGAAGCATCTGCGTCTTCGGCAATGGCGCTGCGCGTCAGCACGTCGATGCTGCCGGAATCGGGAATACTTTGGAACTGACCTCCGCGATAGGCAGAAACGCCGTCGGCAGTGATAGCCCAAAGCGTACCGCGGCGATCCTGGTAGGTACACCAAACGGCGTCAGCAAGCAGACCGTTGCTCTGCGCGAACCGGGTGAAGACTGCGCCTTGATAGCGCAACAACCCATCGGCCGTACTAATCCATAAAGCGCCTGACGAGTCTTCCAGAAGATCGTAGATAGTGTTGCTCTTTAGGGCTGGAGTGTTCTCGATATTGTAGGTAACGAATTCGACGCCATCGAAGCGAACCAGTCCACCCTCGGTACCAATCCACAGAAATCCATCGCGAGTTTGCAGGATGGAGTGGACGGTGTTCTCAGGAAGGCCATTGTCCGTCTGCCAGGTCTGATGACCATACTCCTTGAGCGATCGATGCGGATCCAGCCCATATGCAGGAACGAGGGTGGCGCTCACCAGCAAGAAGACAAACCATCGTTGGACGATCCCTCGAGTCATAAGCTCCCGCTGCATCATTGAAACAGCTAACACCTACTATGCACAACTGGGGCTCACGTGCCGGACTTTTTAGGGAAGGTGCAATGGGAGCGAAAGAAAGGCGCCCGAGTAAGGGGCGCCTGGGATAGTGAATCTGAGGAGGCAACGCAGCTAGGATCTCAACTTCACCGCTTTCTGTCTTGAACCCATTGATGGGGTATTTTCTAATCACTTTGATCTACCGGGTCCCGGAGTCGAAGCGCCATCTCCCCCCCCGTACTCCCCACCTTTCGATTGAGTCGCACTCAACCTTTCGATGGAGTCCCAAATCCAACCGCATACGTGACGTATGTCACGGACCAATCAGGGCTTCGGCAAACTATCATGAGCCGCTTACTCTTCACGGGAACAACTACCATTGAACGCTCATTGGATGGAATGCTTTTCGCAGTTCAATCTCGTCGTTCGGGCGGATAATCAGCCGCGGACGATCGTCCGCGTGGGCGAAATCGAGGTGGGCGGAGAAGACTTCGTCGTGATGGCGGGTCCCTGCTCGGTGGAGTCTGAGCGGCAAACGCTGGACACAGCGGAGGCAGTTGCCAGGCATGGCGCACGGATTCTTCGCGGCGGTGCATTCAAGCCGCGCTCCTCGCCCTACTCCTTTCAAGGGCTGGGCAGACAGGGCCTGATGATTCTGGCCAAGGCTCGCGAGGTGACCGGCCTTGCTATCGTCACCGAGGTAATGTCTGAGTGCGATGTTCCATTGGTAGCTGAATATGCTGACATTCTCCAGATTGGCGCGCGAAGCATGGAGAACTATTCGCTACTGGAGGCCGTCGGCAGAAGTGGCCGTCCTGTCCTGCTCAAACGCGGCCTGACGGCAAAGCTCGAGGATCTGTTGCGCTCGGCACAGTTGATCGTGGAGTGCGGAAACCCTGATGTGATCCTTTGCGAACGCGGGATCCGTACTTTTGAGACCGCAACTCGCAACACCTTTGATATCGCGGCTATCCCTGTTCTCAATGCCATAACCCATCTGCCCGTTGTGGTAGACCCGAGCCATGCTGCGGGGATGCGCGAAATTGTCCCCCACCTGGCGCGGGCGTCGGCGGTCATCGGTGCTGATGGGCTGATTGTGGAAGTTCATCCGGCACCGGAACATGCCCTCAGCGACGGCGAGCAATCCCTCACATTTGCAATGTTTGGAGAGATGATGCGCGACCTGGAACCCTATCTATCGCTGCGGCATGCACTGAGTGAGCCGGAGCTTCTGACATCCGAAAGGAGACGATAGGTGTTGGCAAAGCCCATCGTTCTCTCCGCCACAATCTTTGCCGCATCCATGCTGATAGGCGCCGTTGTGTTGGCATCTCCCTCTCCGCGGCAGGCTTCTCCAGCATCATCCGCCTCAGACAAGCCGGCAGTTGAACCACCCGGCATAGCTGTTATTTATACGGCGGCCAGGTCTTATGAGCCACTGGCATGGCTGCATGGTGACGAGCGTTTTCCCGCCGGCGCAACCTTGATGATTCATGACAGCGGTGGCACTCATGAGCTAATCCGGCAATTTGCCGCCACTGCGGATGCAAATATATCTTTCGATGGAAAGTCCGTGCTCTTCTCCGCAAAGCAGCACGAATCCGATCCCTGGCAAGCATGGGAGCTGAGCCTTAAGGACAACCAGCTGAAGCAGCTCACCCAGGGCTCAGACGATATTATTCGGCCGATCTATCTCCCTGCGCGGCGCATCGTATACGCGCGCAAAACCGGAAAGCACTTCGTTCTGGAAGCGCTCTCTCTTGCGGATGGCAAGGTGATGCCCTTGTCGTATGCACCCGGCAACTACGTGCCGACGGACGTGCTGCAGGATGGACGCGTTCTCTTCGAGTCCTCCTATCCACTGGGAACGAATGGCCCGGCTGAGATTTATACCGTGTACTCCGATGGCACCGGCGTGGAGTCCTACCGATGTGATCATGGTCCGGCGCGGTTTGGGGGACGTCAGATCAGTTCCGGCGATATCGTCTTCCCTTCGGGCCACGGGCTTGCGCGGTTCACTTCTCCCATGGCTCATCAGGATAGCCTTGAAGCCCCGGCAGGCGACTATGCCGGAGACGTAGTGGAGCTTCCTTCACAGGACTGGCTGCTGTCCCGTCGCAAGAGCACGCAACAACCGTATCAAATTGCAAGATGGAATCCGGCAAGCAAGACGCTGCAGCCCTTCCTGTCCGAGCCAGAGAGGAACCTGGTTGAGCCTGCGATCGTCGCGCCTCGTGCGGTTCCCAACCGGCATCCCTCAACACTGCGAGACTGGACTGCAGCCAATCTGATGACCCTGGATGTCTACACATCGAAGTACACGCTGCAACCCGGATCTGTCTCGACCGTTCGGATTTCTACGCTGGACGCATCCGGACAAAGAAGAGTTCTGGGGACCGCGCCAGTTGAGAAGGATGGCTCGCTGTATGTACATGTCCCGGGCGATGTGCCGCTGCAGTTTGAGCTGCTCAACCGCGCGGGCAAGGTTCTCCAGAAGGAGTCCGGCTGGATGTGGGCTCGCAAGAGCGAGCAGCGAATCTGTGTCGGCTGCCACGCAGGACCGGAACACGCTCCAGAAAATGTCGTTCCCGCGGTTCTGCTCCATTCGACGACCCCTGCGGACATGACTACAGCGCCTGCCGCTATCTCAAAAGGAGCCCACTGATGCAGTCTCGCGTACTCCTCCTGCTGATCTTTTCCACGGCGGTCTCCGCTCAGAAAGTAGCGCCGGTTGTTCCACCATCTCAAGCCGCGCCTGCGCCAGCCATTCGCTTTGAGGATGCGACCGCATCTTCAGGAATCGACTTCACGCACAGCTTCGGCTCACGCCAGCTAGGCTCGCTGTTGGAAGGAACCGGTTCCGGTTGCGTCTGGCTGGACTACAACAACGACGGTAAGCCGGATCTTTACGTCGTCACGGGCAGACCTCTCGACGACAGCATGCATCCCTATCCGCTCAAAACGAAGCCATTAGAGATGCCGACGAATCATCTCTATCGAAACGACGGCAATGGAAAATTCACGGATGTAACCGAGAAGGCTGGACTGGCGCCCGATCTTTATAGCGATGCCGTCGCCGCTGCCGACTATGACAACGATGGAAATGTCGATCTGCTGGTGGCGGGCTATGGACGGGTGATTCTCTATCACAATAACGGTAATGGAAAGTTTACCGACGTCACGGCCAAAGCAGGAATCAAGGTAGATGGATGGTCGATCAGTTCCACGTGGCTGGACTACGACAAGGACGGATGTGTCGATCTCTTTGTCGGCCGCTACGTGCAGTTCGATCCTAAGTACCGCGCCTTCTATGCTGCGGATAACTACCCGGGCCCTCTCGATTACGAAGGGGAAACGAATAAGCTGTATCACAACAACTGCGACGGCACCTTCACGGATGTCAGCGAGAAATCAGGGATCGCGGCGTATCGCGGCCGCACCATGGGAGTCACTGCTGCGGACTTTGACGGCGACGGATGGCCTGACATCTATGTAGCCAACGACAAGACGGAAAACTTCCTGTTCCACAATAAGCACGATGGCACCTTTGAAGAGATTGCCAATCAGGCAGACGTTGCTTATGGCCAGAGTGGCGAATCCACCTCCGCCATGGGACCTGTGTTCGCCGACGTGGACGGTGATGGCCGTCTCGACCTCTGGGTCACCGACTCAAAATACAATCGCATGATGCACAATGCCGGCAACGGCATGTTTGACGATGTCTCCGCGCAATCCGGCATCTCGCAAGCCACCGCGCAATACACCAGTTGGGGATCCGGCATCTACGACTTCGACAATGACGGATGGCCTGACATCCTGACCTTTCATGGCGGACTCATCCACCTTGTTCCTCAGGAACACTCCGTCTTCAAGGGGCTGGGCAATGGCAAGTTCGCGGATGTCTCGCGCGGAGCAGGTGCCGTTCTGGATGTGAAAACCGTCGCTCGCGGCGCCTGCTTCGCGGACTACGACAACGACGGCAAGATGGACGCATTCGTCGTCAACCTGGGCGCTCGGGGCACGCTGGTCCACAACGTAACAGCCTCCAGTAATCACTGGATAGCTTTTCAACTTAAGGGGACCAAAAGCAATCGCGATGGCATCGGCGCTCACCTCGAAGTTCAGGCGGGCGGCCGCAAACAGGTAGCCGAACGCGTCGCTGGATCAGGCTATCTTTCGCAGGATGATCCACGTGTCCACTTCGGTCTTGGTTCATCGACCAAGGTAGACAAGCTGACAATCCAGTGGCCCAGCGGAAAGCAACAGGTGCTCGAGAATCTCGCGGTGGATCGCGTTGTCACAGTGGAGGAACCTCAGTGAAGGCAAACTTCACCATTGCCGCTGTTCTCACGCTGGTGACGCTCTGCCTTGCCGGTGCATTGCGTCCCCATGTCGTTGCGGGATCGGCTGCGCCGGAGTCGGAGTATCTCAACCCCGGCGAGATGGCCTTCTCCCCAGACGGCCGCTATCTCTACGTTGTGTGTGAACGCAGCGACGAACTGCGCATCCTCGAAGTATCCAGCGGCAAAGTTACAGCACGCATCCCCGTCGGCCATGTTCCTCGCAACCTGACGCTCTCCCATGATGGGAAACAGATCTATGTCGTGAATTCGTGGGAGGACACACTCTCGGTAGTGGACCTTGCTACCCAGTCTGTCGTCCGCACCATATCTACGGGAGCCGAGCCATACAGCGCAGTCCTCGATCGCAGCGGTTCGACTCTGTATGTCGCGAACCGCGTCAGCAATGACATATCAGTGATCGACGTTGCCAGCGGAGTCGAGAAGAAGCGACTGGCGGGTGGGCGCGGAGCGAGCTATCTGGTGCTCTCCCCCGATGGCAGTAAGATCTACGGAACCCATATCTATCCTAAGATTCGCGAGCACCGTGTACCGCCCCAATCTGAGATAACGGTGATTGATACTGCAACGCAGTCCGTCATCGAGCGCAAACTACTACCCGATGTGGCTGGTGTCTTCCATCTTGCCGCGTCTTCGGATGGCAGGCTCTTTGCCACCCCAGGTATGCGTCCCAAAAACCTTGTACCCCTGGCGCATGTGGAACACGGATGGGCATTTACCAGCGAGCTCACCATCTTTGGCGAAGATGCAGGAGCGGTGATCCAGATCCCGCTGGACGAGATGGAGCGGTATTACTCCATGCCCTTTGCGGTAGCTATCCTGCCGGATAAGTCGCGGGTCTTTGTTTCCACAGCAGGTTCCGATAGCGTAACCGTAATTGATACAAAGCGGATGCTGCACTTCGCTCATATGCAGCACAAGTCCTTTGCAAATGACCTGTCTGCCTCGTCGAACTATGTGGAGACACGCATCCCGGTGGGTCACAATCCTCGCGGCCTCACGCTATCTCCCGACGGCTCTCGTCTCTACGTCGCCAACCGGCTTGACGATACTCTCTCGGTCATCGACACCCGGACGAACAAGGTTCTCAATACGATCGAATTGGGTGGAGCACAAAAAGTCATTCCTTTGCGTCGTGGCGAGCAGATCTTTTATACCGCGAAGTACGGGTTTCAAGGTCAGTTTGGATGCTCCAACTGCCACATCGACGCTACCTTCGATGGCTTGCAATGGGATCTGGAACCGGATGGCTTCGGTATCGACATTGTCGACAACCGATTGCTGGAAGATGTCCGGGACACAGAACCTTATAAATGGAATGGCGGCAATCCGGATCTCCCGACGGAATGCGGGCCTCGTACGGAGAAGTACTTTTTCCGCTCACAAATTTACAGCGATCGCGAGTTGGCAGATCTCACGCTCTTCGTGCGCAACATGGGACGTCGTCCCAACCGCATTCGTTCTGCAGACGGAACACTGACCCCGCAACAGGAACACGGCAAAGCCATCTTTCAGCGAGTTACGGACAAGCGAGGCCATGCGATTCCACTTGCGGACCAATGCTCCTATTGCCACGGCGGCCCCAAGTACACCAACCAGAAGAGCTTCGACGTAGGCACCGGCAAACCGACAGATCGCTCCCCGGTGTTCGATACTCCTCAACTGGTCAACATCGCTATGACCGCGCCTTACCTGCACGATGGGTCTGCTGCCTCACTCGAAGAAATATGGACAATCTTCAATCCACAAGACAAACACGGCATTACCAACGACCTGACCAAGGATGAGTTGAACGATCTGATCGAGTACCTGAGGACGTTATGACACGACGCATCTGGAGCTTATTTTTTCTCTTCTGTGTACCTCTTGCATTGCGAGCCGCCGCGCCGGACATGCCACGCTATCGCTGGGTGAATTACACGACCGCGAATGGCCTGCCAAATGCTCACGTCTTCTGTGTCCTGGTGGATGGCGACCGCGTGTGGGCAGGTACGGAAGACGGTCTGGTGCTATATCAGGCAGGCAAGTGGAAGGTCTTCACCACGGCTGATGGACTGGCGCATCGTGTCGTACTCTCTCTGGCTCTCGATGCGCGTACGGGCGATGTGTGGGCCGGTACGATGGGCGGCCTTAGCCGTGTCAGCGGTGGACGCATCGACTCCTATACACAACTGAACTCCGGCCTGAGCAGCGACGTGGTTTATGGAGTTGCTGTGCTGGACGACTATGTATGGACCGCCACCGCGGCCGGCGCGTCTCGCCTCAATCTTCGTAACTCGCAATGGAATCTGTACAACGAGCGCAACACCCCTATGGCCGAGATCTGGACCTATGGAATAGGTGCTGGTCAGGACAAAGTCTATTACGCGGTCTGGGGCAGCGGCGTGCTTGAGTACGACGTAAAAACCGAACATTGGAAGGACTATAACGATCCTGATGGTGAAAACGAAATCGTACTTTTCAAAGACCAGGGACTTATCCACGAAATCACGACAGCGGTGAGCTACGTCGATAAGACGGTCTGGATTGCAACATATTTTGGGGACAGCCGCTACGATGGCCGCAACTGGCACAACTTTCTCACAAAGGACAGCGGGCTTCCCAGCAACTTCACCAACACAGTCCACGCGATTGACGCAGATCACGCATGGTTCGGCACCGATAAGGGCCTTGCTTACTACGACGGCACCAACTGGGCTGTCTATCGGCCTTCCCTCACCACGGGCAAGCCGGAGATGTATGTCCGCGACGTTAGCGGTAAAACAACTACTGTTTCCGTAGAGACAGCACCCGCACACAATTACGTGCTCGGAATCGACTTTCAGGGCGACGACCTTTGGGTTGCCACCGCGAAAGGTCTGAGTCACGGCATTCGGCAGAAATAAATTTTAAGGAGTGTCCAACATGATGATCCAGGAAGTACTAAACGCCATTGCTACCGCGCCGGCTCACGAGCCCATCCAAAAACGCGCTGTCACCAACCTCAACGTTCTCAATGAGGCCTATGCCTACGCCAAGCCGAGCTCGTTCGCGCGCGCCATGCGGATCGACCTTAATGGGATCGTGATCCTGCTCATCTCCGGCACGGCCAGCATCGACGAGTATGGGACAACGGTTCACGTTGGCGACTTCCGTGCACAACTACGTCGCACCTATAGCAACATCACCGGCCTGCTTGCTTCCGAAGGCGCCACGTGGAAGGACATTGTCCGCACAACCTGCTACCTGCGTGACATTGAGCGTGATTATGAAGCCTTCAACGAAGAGCGCACCGCCTTCTTCGCAGAGCAGAAACTGGATCCCCTGCCCGCCTCCACCGGCATTCAGGCCATTCTTTGCCGCCCCGATCTGCTGATCGAGATCGAAGCGATTGCCATATTTCGTCAGCAGAAAGCATAGGAATCCCGCATGATGCGACTCCCCGTTGCAATGGCTCTCTCACCCCTGCTGGCTTTGGCTGCAGGGGCACAGTCTAGCTGGCATTGCTCCTGCGGAAGCAATCCACCTCCGCCGCCAGCGATGCGGACCGTCAGCCCATATGCCGGCGAGCCAGAGGATCTGCGTCCATTCTCCAAATTCACCATGCCGTACTATCAGCACTACGAAGAGCCGAACATCTATAGCGGCGCGGCGCGAGACGTTCCCGCGCCTGACCTCAAGACGCTCAAAGAAATTCGCATCGGCTTCATCGGGCCGATAGGCAACAATCCAGAACATGTGCTGGGAGAGCGCATGCTTCGCGGTGTACAACTGGCCATTGACGAGGCCAATGCCGGCGGTGGCTATGGGGGCAAACCTTTCCGTCTTATGCTTCACAATGATTACGACAACTGGCAAGCCAACCAGGTCTACGGCTCTACCAGGCCAACCGACCCGGAGATATGGGGTGCGGCGGCGGGCGCAGTTGCAAAGATGGTCTACGACGAAAACGTGTGGGCTATCTTTGGCTCGATCAGTTCGGAGACGACACACATTGCTTTGCGAGCAGCACTTCGCGCGGAAGTTCCCATCGTAAACAGCGCATCCACAGACCCCACGATTCCCGAGACCCTGATTCCGTGGTATTTCACGGATATTCAGGATGATCGCGTGCAGTGCCTGACCCTAGCGCGGCACATCTTTACGGAACTCGGCCTGAAGCGCGTCGCCATTCTCCGCGTGAATAACCGCTATGGCCGCTTCGGTGTTCCAAAGCTCCGCGATGCTTCGCGCCGCCTTGGCCATCCGATCGTCATCGAGCAAAAGTATCTTCCTGGCGATACAGATTTTCGCCATCAGCTTCGTGTCATCCAGGAGTCGCGCACGGACGGTATTGTTCTTTGGGCAGATCAGGCGGAGACCGCGGCGATCTTGAAGCAGATGCGTGAGATGGGAATGAAGCAGCGCGTGTTTGGCAGTCACCGCACGATTGGCGCCGACATGCTCCAACTGGCTGGGCCAGCCGCAGAAGGCTTTGAAGCCGTCTACCCCTTTAATCCTCAGCGGAACGACCCGCGCTGGATAGCATTCCAGAAGAGCTTCAAAGCTAAATACAACGAGGAGCCGGAGCAGTTTGCCGCGCTCGCCTATGATGCCGCGCAGGCAATGCTCAGCGCCATCTGCAAGGCCGGCTTGAATCGTGCTCGCATCCATGACGCGCTGGCGGATATGCAGATTTACAATGGCGTAACCGCCGACATGGTTTTCGATCCGAACAGCAAGAACACGACACCCATGTTTCTCGCCACGGTTCACGATGGAAAGATCACCTACCGCCGAGCCACGATGGAAAAAGAACCGACAGATACACAAAAGTCGGGTCAATCCCAATCTATAACGCCCGCGCCTTATGCTCGCGTAGGTGAGGACGGAGTGACCTACTCCGGACCGACAATCGCGAACCCAAAGCCAGGCTTGACCCGCATCGCAGTCTTCGGACCAAATGCGGAGGAGGCAGTGCGTACTCCGGAGATGCAGCAAGCCATCACACAAGCGGAAAAGAGCGGTCAGCGAATCTCACTCATCGGGATTTCAACAGAAGCGGCATGGGGGAAATCTTCGAGCAAGCTGGTCGATGCTATTTACACGCAACACGTGATCAGCATCCTCGCGCTGGATCGTGATTCCAGCCACCTCGCAGAACAACTCGCGCTAAAATCCTTTGTCCCGGTAGTGGCCATTGCCTCCGACAAAAGCCTGACGTCCACCAACATCCCCTGGATCTTCCGGCTGCCGGCGGAGACGCCGCTACCGCAGGCTCTTTCCTGTCTGACTGCCGCAATCCGTAAGGGTGGGAGTAATCCTGAAAAGATTCGCGATGTGCTGGCTTCGGGAAAAGCAGTCGCGGGATTCCAGTTTGAATCGACAGGAGAGCCAAAGGTCGCGCTGCTCATGAGGTAGCAGATCCTCTGTCTTCAATCTGTACGGATCACGCTAGTGCAATTGGAGGCGCGATGTAGCCGAACTCGCTCTCTACCGCGGCTGCGACACCAAGCACAACCTCATCTGCAAACGGTCGGCCAGCAATTTGCACCCCTATTGGTAGGCCATCCTGCGACTTGCCAACGGGCACCACGGCAGCCGGAGAACCAAGCAGGTTAAACCATACCGTGTAGCGCATTGCGTCCAGGTACTCCACACGATTGCCATCCACGCTCCAGCTACGCTCACCATGCCGGAAAGCAGGAATGGCGCACACCGGACAGAGCAGGATGGGAAAGTCGCGCATTTCTTCCAGCATCCGGGCCCGCACCACGTCACACTGGAACCACGCCTCCAGCAGCTCATCTCCGCTTAACGCCCCATCGCGTCGCGCGATTTCGAGAAAGCCGCGAAATGTGTTGCTGAGTTCCTGTTCTCTGCCTTGAATTACAGGCTCCAGCAGCATCAGTCCGCAACGCACAAAGAACTTCCACCACAATTGCCGCAACAACTCCAGAGACTTTGGACGATAAGTCCGAACAAGAAATCCCTGGGCTGCAAGAGCCTGTGCTGCAGCCTGAAGCGCCCGTCGCGTCTCCGCAGTCACGGGAGTCGTTCCGTCATCCTCAAAGACTCCGATGGGATATTGCTTCAGCTCCTCCATCGAGAGCGTGCGAAGAGGCGCAGGCGCACCCACCGGATCTGCCTCATCATGCCCTGATAGAACTTCGAAGAGAAGCTGCACGTCCTTCATCGTTCGCGCCATCGGACCAATTGCACCCAGAATCGAAAAGGGTCCGGTTGACCCAGCCAGGTGCCCGGCAACCGGGATGCGGCCGGGAGTGGGCTTCAGCGAACAGATGCCCGTAAAGTGCGCCGGCTCTCGCACCGAACCACCACTGTCGCTGCCCACACCGCAGGCCGACAAGCCAGCAGCAATCGCTGCGGATTCGCCGCCGCTCGAACCACCTGCGGTATAGTCCAGATTCCACGGATTCGAGGTGCGCCCATAGATCCGGTTCTCTGTCTCATAGGCCATCAGGAATTCCGGACAGTTGGTCGTGCCCAGGAGCGTAGCTCCCGCCTGGCGCATGCGCGAAACCACGATTGCATCCTCGGCTGGTATGTATCCGCGATTCAACAGGCTTCCTGTCTCGCAGCGATAGCCTGCCGTTGCGATCGACGCCTTCACCGTCATCGGCAGCCCATACAAGGGTCCTCGCGGCGAACGATTCCCTTCCGCCATGCGCACCTGCTCTCGAATGCGATCCGGGTCGAAATCAACCAGCGCGTTCAACTGAGGATTTAGCCGCTCGATCTGGCGAATGAACTCTTCCGCAAGTTCCATCGGAGAGATCTCCGAGCCGCGCAACATGGCAAGCAGATCAACCGCAGGCTTGACCGTAATGTTCTTCACAGCGATGCTTTCCATTCTCCTATCTGCCGCCGCTCACTGGGACAGGCAGCGTTGGTGGCTCGGATGACATGGGCACATAGTGCAGCTGAAATCCATTCGGAGTCCGGCCCGATTCGAAGCGATCATTCCAGTCCAGGCGATATTGCAGCGCCTCCGTATCCTGCGGGAAATGCTCGTTCGCCGGGTAGGGATAGCGGCTCATTCGGTGGAAGGGCATGTCCGCCACAGTAAAGGGCGAGGCCTCATAAAAGTCCATGTCCTTCACAAATCCGTTGGCATAAAAGAAGTAGTCGCGCGTCCATCCTGCGGGCAATGGCGGCAGAGCGTCCGTGCTGAACTCGGCATCGATCTCTTCCCCACTGCCAAAGACAACGTAACGATCGTCCACCTTCTTGAGAAGCTGTGTGACATCTCCATAGTGCGTATAGCTGCCGCGCTGCTTCACAAAGGGACCGGTCGCACTCACGTTCTCGTAGTTATAGGTGAGGTCTCCGTGGGTCGCTCCGTCGATCTGCTGGGGATAACCATGAAACTGCACCTTGCCCAACGATAGCGGCATCTCCGTCTGACGAATATGCCGGCTGATGTCTGGACCGTTATCTACAAGGATCTGGTCCCAGTAAATCTGCAAGTTCGTTTTGATGCGAATCCGGCGTGTGCCCGCTGGCAACTTACCCGTGAGATCCGCCACAATCGTCCGCGGCAAGCCTGCGGGAAAGCCCATCTCATCCATCACGCGTTTCCAGCTTCCATCTGGCATCTGCGCTTCCACATAAGGCGCGATGGGATCGAGCCCCGCCTGCCATGCGGCATACATCGACGATGCGGAAAAATATTCGATGAAGCCGTGAGCCAGCAAGCGTAGAGGATTCTTCTCACTCCAGTCGCCCAGATCCAGCGTCAGGGTGTGCATGCTCGCGTAGCCCGCATAGTTCAGCAGCTTAAAGTCCACAACGTAACGGTGATCCCGCGTACGCAACAGATCGAGAACGTCGCGGCCGGAGTCATCCCACGCCCCAGCGGGAGGCTTGGCGGCGGCAGAGACAATCGTCTTCTCTGTAGGAAACGGCGGCTCGTTCAGAAATCCCTCGTTGGGATAGACCTCTGTTCCGATGCGATGATCGACAGCAACCATACGCACCTGGTCGATGTAGTTGACCTCTTCCATCGGCTCCGCAAAGCGCACGCTCATGTTGCCGTTGCGCGCCTGCAGAAGCTTGCCGTCAATCTTCACCCACTCATCAGGATCGGCGATGTTCTTTGCCACGGGAGAGATCCAGTGTCCCACCACTGCGGCTCCAATTACGTCAGTCACAAACTGATAGCGAGTTCCATCCCACGCAAATAGCACGGGGCACGAACTTCCGCGGCGATCCAGTTCCGTAAAGCTCACCGGCTTTGTGATGGCCACATCCAGTTCGTCCTGAGGAACTCCGGTGGGCCACAACAGACGCACGATATCAGCCCGGTCAGAACTACCCAGACCCGCAATCAACTCCGCTGGACCCTGGCTCATGTACCCCGCCGCGCCAGCCATCTCCCACTTCTGCCACAGACCGTCGGCAAAAATCTCTACCTCTGTCCCCGTGCCGGTCTTGTTGTCCGCGCCACCCTTGAGCGCCAGCTTCAGCGAGTGATTCTTATTGCCACCATTGTTCTGTAACAGCAACGGTTCTCCATTCAACTGGGTCACCAGCAGGTCCGCATCGCCGTCGCCATCCACATCTGCGGCGACCACAGAGCGGGCCTCATGAAGCTGAATCTTGTCCAGCCCCAGGCTCTTGCTGACATCCTCGAAGCCCTCCGGCCCACGGTTACGGAATACCCGCAGTTCCGAGCCTTTTGCCGTCTCCACAACCACCGCCAGGTCAAGCCAGCCGTCGTTGTCCACATCGATCGCTGTGAGACCCCATCCACGCTGCGCATCCTTTATTGGCAGCGGAACGCGCTCAAACCTCTTGCCATCCACATTGCGCCACAAGCTAACGCCAGGAGCCCCCGCATGGGTGACCGCGATATCCATCCAGCCGTCTTTGTTGAAGTCCAGAACGGAAACACCCACGGTCGGGGCAAGACCGGCGTCGTCATACACTGGCGTCCCTTTAAATTTTCCTTCCCGAGGATTGAAGAACACGACCGGCGACTTGGTTGAACCCGCAACCACCAGGTCCACGGCACGATCATTGTTGATGTCCGACAGGACTGCTCCGGTGGTCTCACCTTCACCGGCCAGGCCGCTCTGCTCCGTCCAATCCGTAAACGTCTTGTTGCCGTTGTTGCGCCACAGTACATTCGGTCCGGAAGCGGGCTTGCCGTCCGCTCCAACGCCCGGTTTTCCTGTAACGAACAGGTCGAGATCGCCATCATGGTCGTAGTCGACGAACGTTAACCCCGCAGGCTGATTCCGGGGCTCAATCCCGGCCTGCTTCGTAACATCGGTAAAGTGACCATGGCCCTCGTTTCTGTAAAGCAGAACTCGATCGCTGAGAGCAACGGCGAGATCCGGCAGGCCGTCGTTGTCGAAATCCCCAACCGCGCAGGCCACGCCGGACCCGCTCACTGCCAGCCCCAACTCTTTGGACGCGAGCTCAGAGAATTTGCCACTTCCATTGTTGCGAAATACGCGAATCGCCTGCTCCCCCGATGACGGCAGCACAAAGTCCGCGACTCCGTCTCCATCTACGTCCAGAAAACAAACTCCGCCGGTCTTCTGCTGCGCCTTCGCAGTGGCCCCAACAGGCTGCGCCACAAATGTGATCGGGTTCATCGCCAACACCTTCGGCTCCGGCGTGAAAACGTCCGCGGCCTTGGCATAGCGTCCTTCCTCTCCATAGGTATGCGTAATGGGTGCAGAGATCTTGTCGCGCGAGAGGTGCTCAAAACGCTGAAAGTGCGTGCGCGCCTCATCCGGTTTGCCTGAGCGTTGCATGGCTCTTGCCAAACCGAACTCCGACGAAGTATGGAGAGGATTCAATGCCAGCGCACTTTGAAATTCAGTGATCGCTTTCTCGAACTCCTTCATCTCCAGATAAGACGACCCTAGAAAGTAATGCGCATCCGGGTTCGAAGGGACCATCTGAACCACGCGTTCAAACCGCTCGGCACTTTCGCTGCTCTTGCCTTGTGCATGCGCGGCCAGCCCCAGGCAGTACCACACCGCCGGGTTCTTCGGATCCTTGGCGGCGGCCTCTTCAAAAGCCTGCTCCGCCTCCGGCATCTTGTTCAGATAGAGAAGCGCGATTCCCTTGTTAAGAACTGCCGTCACCAACGTCGGGTCCGTAAGATAGGCGGCGCTGAACTGGTCCACCGCTTTCTGAGTGAGCTGCTGGTTCATGTATGCCACGCCAAGGTTGTTTTCCCGCGCAGCCTTTGCACGAACCCCGGGCGCATCCGCTGCATGCGCTGCCGCTGTAAGCAACAAAAGACCACTCACGACAACCAACCGACCGACTCCAGAACTGGAAGCCACGAACCGCGATAGAAGGGACATGGCTCGAATTATAAGGGCTTTGCGGGAGAAGAATTCTCTGGGTTGAGCTGAACCGCGGGTTTTGATGGGAGCAAAGCCCGGAATCATGATCCGGGCTCTATTCCCGTATGTAGTTCCTATGCTGCTCCACCTGTCCTGTGCCATTGCAGCAGGCGACCGGAACGCGACGAAAGATGATTTGTTAGAGAACCGGAATCAGAAGTTCCTGCCCAACCTTTACCAGATCCGGGTTCGCCATGCCATTCGCCTCGGCGATCTTCTGATAGTGGTTGGCGGTCCCATAGAAGTGCTTGCTGATATGCGACAGGTTATCGCCGGGCTGAACCGTATAGGACTGGTCGCCTGATCCAGCGGTGATGATCTCGTGGTGAAGATCGGCAAACTGCGGATCCACGGATTTAATGGAATCCCAAACCCGGTTGGCGATCACCTGAGAAGGCACAGTAGCCTTCAGGTGTAGTTGTTCGCCATCCAAGCTAACATCGTCGAGCGTGGCGCCATCGCTCGCAAACTCCTGGATTGTTGCAATCACGGGTGCATACTTCTGTTTCAACTGCTCCAGATCAGCCATTCTTCCTCCAACGGTACTTTTGCTAAATTCTCAGAGCCGCCGGTGGAAGAGAGGGTTGCCATACCTGAATAAAAATTCATCGGTGTCAGGCGATACAGGGATTGTCCAAAAGCGGGCCTCAATGCTTCCGCGGAAGCTTTCGCGAAGGCGCTGCCGTCAAGTCCAGCAGGCGCCCGCCCAAACTCCGCGAATCGCGTACCGAAAGATGGGTCCCTCGCATGACCTCTATGGCTGGATAAGCCGGTCTTGAAGCCTCCCCCTCAAAGCCATCGATCGTGAGACCATGAAAGCCATCGACGCGCACGGCCGAGCGGTAGAACTCCGGAAATGCCCCCTCCCAGTGCACCTGAAGATTATGGAAGGACAGCCCATTTACGTTGTGCGCCTGCACCGCTGAGAGGTCCTGGCGAGTCAGGCCAAGATCCTTTGGCGTTGTTGGCTGCAGATCGAGATTCCCTCCCATCACAGCTAACAGAGGGCCAGCCTGCATGGTGAGCGTCAAGTCGCGAAACTCCACATCCTCAATATGGCCGGGGTCCAGGCTGTAAAGAACCACCGGAGACTGACTCTTCGCGATCACCCTGCTGAAGCGCACATGACGCACATAGCCCATGGTGTTCGAGTCGGGCCACGGGGCATAAGCCCAGCGAGCCACCGTGATCGAAACCGGCTCTCCCGATCCCCACCATGGTCCGTCGATCAACCGCGTTTCGCTGACGACGTTCGAGAAGATCAGGTTCTCTATCGTCTCCCCTGCCCTCGACTGGATGTTGATACCGCGGTTGCTGTCGCGGATGACGATATTGTTGAAGGTCAGATTCCGAACATCCTTGGCAGCCGGTCCAATGCGGATTGCAGCTGACCGGCTGCACAGAATGACATTGGATACAGTAATGTTCTCCGCTGGCTCCTGGCACCAGCCATCCGCACATGGACCGCCCACCACTAGTGCGTCATCGCCTGCTTCCAGCGACGAATTAGCAACTGTGGCATTTCGCGATGCCGAAATATCCAGGGCGTCATTATTCGGAATCAGCAGGTTGTTCCGCACATCCAGCCCGCTCACGGAGATGTGATCGCTGCACATCAACTTGACGCCCCAATTCGGACTATCGACAACATGGAGATCGCGCACAACGACGCCATCGGAATGCAAAATAAGCACCAGTACGCCGGGCCGGGGACGCATATGGAGAGGCCCCTCGCGCGCCTCGCCCATTCGGGAGACGAGCGTCTCCCCCTGCCGCGTCTTTGCCGGGTCAAAGTAGGGATCGAAGGGTGCCGGATTCGGATCCACAAAGGCACGGCCATTTCCGTCAATCGTGCCCTCGCCGAGAATCGCAATATTGTGCGCATGTTCGGCCACAATCAGGGCTGTGTCGCGGCCCTCCGAGGCTCGATCCAGGCGAGGATAGTCTTCCAGATTCTCACTGCCCAGTATGGTCGAGCCCGGCTCCAGCTTCAGAGTGATGTTGTCCAGCAGGCGGATCGTCCCGGTGCGATAGGTTCCCGCATCTACCACCACCGCTCCCCCGCCATGCGAGTGGCAATCCTCTATGGCTGCGTTGATCGACCGCGTATCCAGCGTGTGTCCATCGCCCACCGCTCCATACGACCGAACATGGCAATCTGCCGCCACTCGCGCAGGCTCTGCCACTTGCGCATGCATCGAGGATGAGGCGCAGAAGCAGGCCACGCAGGCAGCCACAACCAGCTTGCAGGAAATAAAAGATCGAGGGGAAATTCGCGGCATGGGCACAGCCGCATTCTACACATGGCGGACAGCCACATTCGCAAGCTCGTAGAGTACACTTGCTGGTCAACGCACATGGTCGGGATTGCCGCTGTGTAAAGGGCAGATCCTGTCCGCTATTCCCTTTCACCGGTATTGGAGCTTTCATGGTGTCGAAGAATTCGTCTCAGTTTTTACCTGTCCGCTGGCTGCACCGCATGGCTTTGTTTGCCTCGATTTTTCTGGTGCTTCTCGTTGTTTCTACAGCGCATGCGCAGCAGATATACCATCCATCTGCGGACCCCAAGGCAGTAGTTATCGACGGCCACGCGCGATTTACCGTGCTGACCCCTCAGTTGATCCGCCTGGAGTGGAGTGAGGATGGAAAGTTTGAAGATCGGCCATCCTTCGTGGTTCTGAATCGGCAGCTTCCCGTTCCGGCATTTCAGCACTCGACCGACGGGCAGGACCTGATTCTCAAGACCAGCACGCTGGAACTGCGCTACCGCAAGGACTCCGGAAAATTCACGCCGGAGAATCTCACTATCCGCTTCCAACTGGATGGCTCCGCCCACACGTGGCAGCCGGGAGCGGCAACCACGGGCAACCTGCTGGGCACCTATCGCACGCTCGATGGAGCACGAGGCTATTCCGTCAAGCTGGAGCAGGGATTGGTATCTCGCGACGGGTGGGCGGTGATCGATGACAGCCAGTCTCCGCTCTTCGACTCCGCGGATTTTCGCTTTCAGGGGCCGGACAGCGTCTGGCCATGGGTGGTGGAGCGCTCTCCGGGAGATCGCCAGGACTGGTATTTCCTCGGCTACGGGCATGACTTCAAACAGGCGCTCGGGGACTACACACGCATCAGCGGAAAGATTCCCATGCCCCCTCGTTTCGCCTTCGGCACCTGGTGGTCGCGCTATTGGGACTATTCCGATGCGGAGTTGAAGGATCTCGTCACGCAATTCCACCAGAACAAGGTTCCGCTCGATGTTCTGGTGATCGACATGGGCTGGCATCTCTCTCCGGAGGCAATTAAGGCAAAGGGCTTTGAAATCCCAGCGGACAACAAGGATCAATCCGGGCACAGTGTCGGCTGGTCTGGCTATACCTGGAACCCGAAATATTTTCCTGATCCCGACAGCTTTCTCGCATGGGTGCACCAGCAGGGCCTGAAGGCTACGCTCAACCTGCATCCCGCCTCAGGCGTGCAACCGTGGGAGAATCAATACCCCGCGATGGCCACGGCGATGGGGATCGACCCTTCCACCAAGAAATATGTGCCCTTCGACATCACGAACAAGAAGTTCGCGACCAACTATTTGAACCTGCTCCATCATCCGCTGGAGAAACAAGGCATCGACTTCTGGTGGCTTGACTGGCAGCAGGAGATGACCACGCAGCTCGCCCACGTAAACCCGACCTTCTGGCTGAACTACGTTCACTTCAGCGATCAGGAACGGGAGGGTAAGCGCCCCCTCATCTTTCATCGCTGGGGCGGACTGGGCAATCATCGCTACGAAATCGGATTCTCCGGAGACACGTTCTCCGTATGGGAGTCCCTCGCCTTCCAGCCCTACTTCACCGCGACAGCAGCCAACGTTGGCTATGACTACTGGAGCCACGATATCGGTGGACACATGCCGGGTGCTGTCGATGGCGAACTCTACTCCCGCTGGATTCAGTTCGGGGCCTTCTCTCCGATTCTGCGAACCCACACCACCAAAAACCCGGAGGCGGAGCGCCGGATCTGGGCCTATCCTGAGCCTTACGCAAAGATCATGCGCGACACATTCGTTCTCCGCTATGCCATGCAGCCTTACATCTACACGGAATCACGGAAAACCTATGACACGGGCGTGGCTTTCTTCCGGCCTCTCTATTACGACTATCCGGAGGCCAGGGAAGCCTACGACCAGAAGGGCGAATACATCTTCGGCGACAACATGATCGTCGCTCCGATCGTCGCTCCCGCAGACGCCACAACCCACCTGTCCACCAAGTCTGTCTGGCTGCCCAGGGGCGAGTGGATCGAGTGGTTCACCGGCAAAGAACTGACCGGTCCCGGTAACTTCGAACGCACATTTACCGAGGCACAGATCCCCGTCTACATCAAGGCGGGCTCCATCCTGCCGCAGCAACCGGAGATGAGCTATACCGGCGAGAAGCCCGTCGACCCGCTGATTCTTGAAGTATTCCCCTTCGGCAAGGACCAGCACAGCAGCAGCTACCAGATCTACGAGGATTCCAGCATAGGAGAGAACTACACCCGCGGCGAATTCGCACGGACAAACGTCGAGGTCAGGCGCGAGACGGCGAAGAAATTCCACGTAACCGTCGCCCCCGCGGAAGGGACCTACCCCGGTATGCTGACGCAGCGCAGCTATGAGGTGCGGCTGTGGTCCTCGGCAGAACCCACCAGCGTCTTACTTGACGGCAAAAAGCTGGCCGCCTCCACCGATGCACAATCGGCAGGATGGCGCTATGACAAGGAGAAGGCACAGGTCATCGTGCGTACGCCCAGCCGCTCCGTGCATCAGAAAACCGATGTCTCCATCCAGTTGGCGCACGAACCAAGTGCACCGGAAAAACCATAACTCAGCAGACCACCATACAAGGAAGAGGCCTGGCATTTTCGCCAGGCCTCTTCCTTGTATGCCTTAGGTCGCAGCTTCCGTCGTATCACTTGAAAATCGTGTGCGGAATCAGCTTCCAGTAATCCTCCTGATTCGCATCGTCCATACACGCCTGGATGATCTTGCGGCCCAGTGGGTCGAGATCCGGAGTGAGGTATGGCTTCAATTCACGTTTGAAAAACTCACGCCACTGCCGCGCGCCTTCTTCGTACACCTCCGCGCCACCCTGTAGCTGGCTTTCCACATGCAGAAAGACAGGAGGAATCAGGGATCCCTCCACGCGAATCTGCTGCGGCGCATACCCTAGGAGCGGGCAGGTGCACTCCGTCAACTGATCCCGTTGGAAGCGTGCACTGCCGCGCCGGGCCAGGTATTCGCGAGCGATCCACTCCCCCATAAAGCCAACCCGCCATGCTCCGATGTACTGGTTCGGAATCAGCACATGACGAGTCTCGGTGTTTTCGACGATCTGCTCCAGCAGCAGGTTCGCCTGATCCACGCGGCGGCCGGTGCAGAAAGCCCAATACGACCCCACACCCTCCGACTGCATGCCCTTCGAATCCTGAATGCTGGGATTAGCGTGGCCCCGCGGAGCAGCCAGCCTCCACAGCCATGCCAGCGCTGGGCTCAGAATATGCAGCATCCCGATGATGCCGTAGAGACGGCTCTCCTTATGCGTTGGTGGGCAACGAACGCCAAAGCTGCGAATGTTCACCGCGACCGGTCCCTGGCTCACATCGGGAATCAGGTCTCGCGGAATAATCACTCGGGGATTGGTGCAGAGCTTACCCGGCGCGTCTTCGATATGCTCCCATGTCAGGCATCCGCCGCCGGGAACGATGTAGTGATTTAGGAAGATCAACGGCTTCGGCGGAGAGATGCAAAGACGCTCCAGCTTCGGATCGGTGCCGTACTTCTTGATGTGGTCCACGCGCACAAACCAGCCGTTCTCCGCGTCGCGGATATTCAGCTTCGTCTGACCTTCGTTGTAATGCGGATGCGCACAGGCCATATCGTCGGCCATGGGATTCAGATGGCAAGCCTGCGGCAGCACCAGCGTACGTTCCTCGCCCGTGACCACGTTCTTGCCCAGCAGCAGACGGCCATCCTCCATGCGGTGGATGTGCTCGGTCATCTCGCTCTTGCCTCCCCCGGAGGCGCCTTCGTGCATAATCACGATCTCGTTGTCATACGGCGTAACGACCCCCACCGCCGCGCAGTGATTCGTCGTCCAGCCCTCGCGCTCGCCAATGTCCAGCAGGATCGAGTAGACGCCCTTCTTCGCGCTTGGCCCGGGGTAAAGGTTATAGGCGTAGATCTCCTGATGCGTCTGCGTGCGGAAATGCACGACCACCTGTTTGCCATCGAAGTGGGTATGCCGGAAGGGAGGCGCAACAAAGAGCACTCCGCCGTTCAGTCGAAAATCCGCCGGCACCTCGTTCCCCGGAATCATGCCCTGCAGATCCGCCAATGCACCGGCAAAGAAGCCCGCCTGACGGGGAATAATCAGCAGGGAGCCGTACCGCAGATCGTCCGGTCCGGCGTAAAACGGAGTCACAATCAGTTCCTGCGTCTTCAGCCAGCCAAGGGTCTTCTGGCGTGTCAGGTCAAATGGCTCTCCAAACCTCTGCTGGTAGGTCGGCTTATCCGTGGGCAGCGTGTCGCCGATGACCATGGCATCCGGATCGCGACGACGCATGCGCGGATCTGGAAAGTTCACTGCCAGGCCATTGCGGGCCTTGGTTACCACTGCCTCAACCACGGGCCCTACGCCAGGAACGTCGAAGGCAGCCTCAAACTCCCCCATGTCCTCGCGATTGCCGATGTTCCAATCGGTCGTTCCGGTCTCGCGGCCCAATGCCCAATCGAGCAGATCCTCCCGAGTATTCGGCACGAACAGTTCCGGCGCCGCGCTCAGAACCTCGATCACGTGCGCTGGCAAGCCCAGCGTGGGCCAGTCAGCTTTAAAGTTGATGGTTTTGCTTGAAATGGTAGGCATATCTTATCTTCTCAAATATTCCGCTGTCACGTCTTCAAATTCCGCTGCCGCTGCCGTGACGAGAGGCATCACAGATCCGCGATCCTCCCCAACTTCCCTTTTCTGAGTTGGCGTTCCTCGAAGTGTGGGCTCACCCGGCATCACGCATTCCTTGACTGGCAGGAACAGAATTGTGAGAATCATGATCTACAGGATGGCGGCATGCAGAGAGAGCCTGCCACCACTAAAATCTGCATCTCAACAGCAAGATGCACACCCACTGCCTTGAAGTAATGATCCATCAGATTTAAACCGCCAGCCATGGTGGCCGGGCGAATCCCACATCCACCCGTAGAGCTCCGCCTTACGGGCTGACAGGAAGAATGATCAGGGCCAGTGGTGTAGCTCAGAGCGATGCTTTAGTGCACCAGTGCGAGCGAATGCAAGTCCTTTCGTAGCCTGACAAGTACAACCGATGACGGCAGATCCGAGCACGACGTGCCGCGCGGAAGGAGCTATGGAAAATAAGAAGTCTGCATTTCGACCGGATATTGAAGGCTTGCGGGCTGTCGCAGTTCTGCTGGTCATTGCCTATCACGCAAAAGTTCTTGCATGCAAAGGCGGTTTTATAGGGGTCGACGTATTCTTTGTGCTCTCGGGATACCTGATCACTGGCCTCTTGATCGATGAAGTCGTTCGCAGCAGAACCATCCATCTGGTTCAGTTCTATGCCCGGCGAATCCGCCGCTTATTGCCTGCGTCGGTAGTGATGCTCGCCGCTACGATGCTCGCCGTATGCTTCATCCTGCCACCATTCGAGCAGTGGATACTGTCGCGATCCGCCCTTGCGACCTTCGCGTATCTGAGCAATGTATATTTTGTCCATTTAAGCAACGACTACTTTGCAGGGGATACCGCCGGAAATCCGCTTCTTCATACGTGGTCCCTTGCCGTGGAGGAGCAGTTCTATTTCGCCTGGCCAATTCTGATCCTGCTCGCCTTCCGGCTACGGCCTTCGCGGAAAGTTGCCTGTGTGGTGATGGCGGTCATCGGGGTGCTCTCATTCGCGGCCTCGGTGTGGCTAAGCCAAACGAACCGGCCCTTGGCGTTCTTTCTCATGCCACTCCGAGCCTGGGAATTTGCAATCGGCGGTCTGGCGAGCCAGATTCCGATGGAAAGAATTCGGAGCCGTCCCCAGTTAATGCGTGTCCTGGGGTGGGGCGGCCTGGCGATGGTTCTCTTCTCGGGCTTCGTACTGAGCCCTGTAGGTTTTCCGGGGACGAAGGTCCTGCTTCCGGTTCTCGGTAGCACGGCGATATTAATCGCAGGTCTGGGAGGAGGTCGCGCCAGCGTGAGCAGCGTCCTCGGTACCAGCCCCTTGCAGTATCTTGGTCAGCGATCCTATGTGCTTTATCTCTGGCACTGGCCTCTGCTTGCCCTGGTCGCAGTTCTGGCGCAGCCATTCTCTCTGCGGCTCAGGCTGCTTTGCGTCCTGGTCTCTCTGATACTGGCAGAGCTGACCCATCGATTGATCGAGAACCCCATCCGATTTAATACCTATCTGCAGAGACATGCGCAGCTCTGCATCGGAGCCGCGGTGATGATCATGCTGATAGGAGTGGGAACAACTTCAGTATGGAGATCCTGGGCCAAACAGTCGCCGAGTTACGCGAAATATGAAAAGGTAATCTCCGACATTCCGGAAGATGCGATGACCGGATGCCTGATTGGCTATGGAGAATCGGCGCCCCACGAATGCGATTTCGGAAGCAGCCACCCCTCCAAAACCGTAGTTCTTTTTGGCGATTCACACATCGAGCAGTGGATGCCTGCATTTCAGGAAATCGCGAATCAGAAAAAATGGAGAGTGATTCTGATGGTTAAGTCTTCCTGCCCCGCGTTGGCGATCTCTGTCTCGATACAACAGGCAAGCGTTGAAGATCGTACCTGCCGTACCTGGCGCGAGTTGGCGATAGCTCGCATCCAGAAATTACATCCGACTGCCGTCATCCTTTCGAATGCGAGCAACTATAAAGAGGTGGGTCGACCCGATGTGGCACAGTCCCCCAAGGAGTGGAGCGCTGGCGCCCGCCAAACATTCACCAGTCTGCGTGCAGTGGAATTTCCGCTTGTCTTTTTGAGGGATACGCCGTTGCCTGGCTATGACGTGGCACAATGCCTCTTGCGCGCGGACTGGAACAGTGTGCAGCAATGCCCAGCTTTACTCAGAAGCACAGCCTTGCAGGATGATGTCTATCGTGCCCAGGTAAGCGGCGCACAGGGTATACCCAATGTTGCCTTCGTTGATCTGTCGAACCAGATATGCGGTGATGTTTACTGTGACATCATGCAGGGTCAAAGCATCCTTTATCGAGACAGCAACCATATGACCGCGAGCTTCCTGCGCGGGCTCTCAACCGATCTCTACAAAGAACTCGTACGTGCTGCACCCGTGCTGGCGAGTTGAACTTCCGGATCTCCTGACGCCATCGTTCGCAAGGCACGTCAGCTGGCACCTCAGCCGCCACGTCAGCTAAGGTGTTGCGCTGTGTGGCGTGGCCGGACTGGCCATGCTCACCTGTTATTCTAAGGGCATTGATGCAATGAAAAAACCGGGCCGGACGTCATTGGAATCGCCTGCTCCAACCTTTGTTTTGAGGAAATCATGGCCGCACTGATCGACGCCATCGCTGTAAAACGCAAGATGTTTTTCGAAATCGAAAATACCCCCTTCCTGTGTCTGGAGTCAGACGTTTCCACCCCCACGGCACGGGGCGCCCAGACGCTGGTTCGCCTGAAGATGCGCAACCTCCTTACCAATGCGGTCTTCGATAAGACCTTCAAGGCCAGCGACAAGTTCAAGGAGCCGGACCTGCAGATGGTCCCCGCATCCTACTTGTACCGCGACGGATCCGGTTCCCACTTCCTGGACCAGGAAACCTTTGAGACGCTCACCCTCTCTGAAGAGATGCTCGGCGACGCGATGGACTTCCTCGTGGAGGGAGCCGTCATCGAACTGCATAAGTACAACGGCAACCCCATCGGATTACAACTGCCGCCTCAGGTGGAGTTGACCGTCACCTACACGGAACCCGGCACACGCGGCGACACCGCAAGCGGCAATGTGACCAAACCCGCCAAGCTCGAAACCGGCATCGAAATCCGCGTTCCTCCCTTCATCAAAGAGGGAGAAAGAATCAAGGTCTCCACAGAAACCCGGGAATTCGCCGGCCGCGCCTGAATCGCAAAGGTCTGGGCGCTCCCTGCCCAGACCAAAGTCATCCCAGACAGATCCATACGCCGTGGCAGGCAACCATCGGGTTGCATCGAAAGCCACATTCCACGGCCTTTGCACGTTGATCGTCATGGGTAGTCATCCTGAGCCGGTTGCCATCCTGAGCGCAGTCATCCTGAGCACCAAGGATTGTCATCCTGAGCGCAGCGAAGGATCTATATTTGGAGGGATTTGGTAGCGGCATCGGGGATCGAACCCGAACTCTCTGCCTTGAGAGGGCAGCGTGTTAACCAATTACACCATGCCGCCGTGCCGTGGTGGGGACAGCGTTTGTCAGCGTACAGCGCCAACTTTTCGAGTATATCAAGGTTACCGGGAAATGAGAATCGAGGTCAGTTACTCGGATTGAGAATCGCAGCCTCTGACGTTCTCTCTCCACTCCGCAATTCTTAAATCCCCAGCTTCTTCACTTCGTCGTTGTAGTACTTGCGGTACAGAATGTCCCACTCCTGGCTGCCTTCAGGAATGATCCTGCGCTGAGAGGCGATCTTTTGCCGAGCTGCAAGATCAATCTTCGTCTCCTCCGTCAGCAGGTTCTCTAGAATCTTGCGAGCCTCCTGCCGGATCGTGTTGCGATCCTCAAGAAAGTCGCACTCGTCGGTTTCCGCCAGGGTATCGGCCACAACGTGGGCCATCTTGTTCAGCTTATCGCGGGAGATTCTCACAGGACCGCCTTGTATTTCTTGGCCAGCTCCAGCTTGACCTTCTTGAACATTTCGGCATAACTTGCGCCGGTCCGGTTCATCTCGTCCTGGTACGCATCCAGGATCACACGCACTTCCTCGTTAATCCGATCTTCCAGAGTCAGTTCCTCCAGCAGACCGTTCAGGACGTGCTCCTCGACCGCGGCAAGCTTATCGCTTCGGATCATCTTGGCATCGACAAGATGTTTCACCGTTTGCCGAGCCAGATAACCGACGTATTCTCTTGAGAAAATCATTGATCTTCTTGAAAATATAGCACACACGACTCGTATCTTCGGTGCTTTAGGCCACCCGTGCTAGCGGCCTTTCTGCGGCCCCGGCCGATGAGGACATTGGGCGGTATTGATGCAGCTCTCCGGCAAGCGCAGTCGCTCGACCACGCGCCCGCCTACCAGGTGTTCCCTCACAATCTCGTCCACATCCTCCGGCTTCACAAAGCCGTACCAGACCTGCTCCGGATACACAACCACCGTTGGTCCATGCTCGCACTGGTCGAGACAGCCGGATTTATTGGCCCGGACCCGTCCTTTCAGCCCGATTGCGTCGATCTTTTGCTTGAAAAGCAGGTGCAGTTCGCTCTTGCCGTTCACTGTGCAGGACGGTCGTGCGCTCCCCGGCTCGCGATGATTTGTACAGACGAAAACATGCCGCTCAAAATTTGCCAAGTATTCCATTTCTCCTTATGTCCATCCTAATTCATGCTGTGGTCCCTGCTCCGCTCTCCTCCGTGCCCTTTCCTGATGGAAGCTCCGCTGTTTTGCGCTTCAGCCCTAAAACAACTCCTCCTTCACGCCCAAATGGGAACGCGAAGGAGGAGTTGTCATTTGGCGCAGAATCAGCGTCTTGAGTTGCTGGAAACTACCACATCAGCTTCAGGGCCAACTGCATCTGACGAGGCAGATTGCTCTGTCCCCACGATCCCCTCTGGATGGTTCCGAAGTTAGGATCATTGGCGCTTCCGGTGTAGTTTTCCTGCCATAGCGGATGATTGAGAACATTGAAAGCTTCCAGCCTGAACTGAAGCTTTATATTCTCGACGATTGCGAAGTTCTTGGAGAGGTTCGCGTCGAACTGGTGATTGTTCGGCACACGGATTCCGGTATCGACCGTATTTGTGTGGGCACCGTACTCCGGAACCTGCATGAAGTCATAGTGACCGCAGCCCTTTGAATAAGACATGGGTTGAATCGACCAGCTACCTGACTTGTCTCGGGCATACTTCGCAACGCAAGGCTCCACGCCACGAATATATCCTGTCGAAGGATCTACCTTTCGTGGTACCCATGCATTGTGGATGTACTGCTCAGAAGGATTGCCCGGCACCCTCCAAGGCCAGCCAGTCTCATAGACATAGAGACTGCCCAGTTCCCATCCGCCGATAGCCGTGTCTACCAGGCGATTCGAGCTGCCGAGGAACTTGCGTCCGCGACCGACTGGCAGCAGATACACCCCGGAGATCGTAATACGATGCGTTCTGTCGTTGCCGCTAATGGCTCTGTAAGGGATGCGATATACCTTATCAGCAAACCCACCCGCTTGCATCGCCTTCGACCAGGTCCATGTGCCATGCAAAGTCAGCGAGTCGCTCCACTTGTGCATAGCCGTAACCTGCAACGAATTGAACCACGACGTACCATCATTCAACTGCCACTCAAGAATGTCGCCAAACGCGGCGTACGGCCGGATTAAGTTTCCACCCTGAATGGTTTTTGCTGTGTAGTAGCTTGTTCCCTCAAATCCCGCTACGTGGTAGAAGGGATTGGTCGGGTAATCGTTGTCGCATATGCTCGGATCGCCACCCATCTGAACATTGCACTTCTTGTAATACTCTAAAGATTGGTGATTGATGTTGTCGTTGCTGTCATCGTTGTACGTCTTACTTCCGACGTAGCTGACTTCAACAGTATCGTGGCTGAGAAACTGCCGCTGGAATCCTAGAGAATAGCTCCAAAAGGCAGGTGCTTTGTAATGCGGATTGATGAACCACGGCCCCTGTCCCAGACCGGTGAGCATACCCTGCGACGAACCCTTGGGCTGCACAACTGTCGGGAACGGGTTAGATAGGCTCTGGTATGGGTGCTTCCCTCCATCAAGTGTGGCGTCATAGTTCGTTTGCGCATACCAGCCTAACTGGTTTCCTCCCGGGGTGGGATTCCTAAACATCTCTCCAAAACCGCCACGAAAGACGGTCTTGTCGTCGATAGCATAGGCAAACCCAACGCGAGGCTGAATGTTGGTCTTGACCACAGGATAGAGCGAGCGGGGATTGCCATTCACACCCATGAAGGTAACCCCGCCCTTCACCACTCCGCCCGGAAGCGCTGCAGAGTTCACGAGCGAATTTACCGGATTTGTAGCGTTCATATCGAACGCATAGTCCGACCGGTTGTGGCGCTCCAGTTGAGGTCCGTTCAGGTCGTAACGAATGCCAAGGTTCAGCGTGAGCCTCGGTGTTACCTTCCAGTCATCCTGGACGAAAGGAGCGTAGTAGTGCTGCGACCAGAAGGCTTGGGGCTGAATTGTCTCGTTACCCGAGGTAGCAGTACCCAGCAGCATCGAAGCAATTGAGTTTCCGCTATCCTGCGTCCAGAGCCAGCCAATATAGTTGGACTGAGTCCACTGCCGGTCTGTCCAGAAATATGGACCACCATAGACATCGACATTGGCTGACTGCAGAAGCCTCATATCAAGGCCAGCATGTAATGTGTGTCTACCCTTGATCCAGGTAACGCTGGGGAAGAGGTTCATAGAGTTGCCAACGGTGCTGGAACCACCGCTGTTGCCCAGGCTGGAAAACTCACTGATGTCCAGCTTGGGGAAGTGATTGCTGGTTACGCCAAACTGCGAAACCTGCGCCCCGGTCCAACCAAGCGAGGTTTGATTAAAGCCAGTCGGTCCATCGAACCAATAATCATTTCTCGCGGTAACGGATGCGCGGAAATCGAGCAATAAGGTGGGAGAAAAGGTATGCACCCACTCCGTAGCAAAGGTGTGGCTTCGCTCTCCATGGGGTTCTGCACCCTGATTCGTTGCACCAGGCATGCCGTTCAGGCTTCTCAACTCGATACGCTCCCAGTAGCCATAGCGAAGGGAGAACCTATCTTTGCTGGTGAAGTTCTGATCCCACTTACGTAAGCGTTTGGTCTGAGCCGTCTTGACAGTTAGATTTTTGACTATCGTGTCCACAAGTCGCGACGTGTGGACACAACTAGGCGTTGACCGTATCGATTTGGATGTTCCAGGGCAGGAGGTCTTCG
>Ga0255336_100518_pt1 | contig 56436 bp, 45 predicted proteins | sample MeOH1_35cm_T3_17_FD_189102 | JGI IMG/M metagenome (GOLD analysis project Ga0255336, IMG submission 189102) | Sandy soil microbial communities from University of British Columbia, Vancouver, Canada - MeOH1_35cm_T3_179 | ecosystem: Engineered > Artificial ecosystem > Sand microcosm > Unclassified ... | reverse complement strand
AGCATCTCGCGACGATCCGGCCGATTGCCTGCTCGTGGCAACGCGTGGTCTCGCACAGCGAGAAGATCGAACCCGAACCGTCGTATCTGAATAGCCGGATCGACGCATTCGGCAACGACGTCCTGTATTTCGCGCTCGATGCGCCGCACGAGCGCCTGCAGCTCGTCAGCGAAACCACTGTGTCGCTCACGCCGCGCTGGACCGACCTCGATCCCGAGGCGACACCCGAATGGGACGACGTGGCCGACGCGCTGCGGTTTCGCGTCGGCGGCCAGTTCCGGCCCGAGGTGGAGTTCTGTTTCGCGTCGCCGAACATCGTGCCGCGGCCGTCGCTGCGCGCCTATGCATTGCCGAGCTTTCCGCCGGGCATGCCCATTGCCGCCGGCGCGATCGATCTGATGCACCGCATTCACGAAGACTTCGCCTACAAGCCTTCCGCGACCATGTTCGATACGCCCGCCGAACGCGCCTTCGAATTGAAGAGCGGCGTGTGTCAGGACTTCGCGCAGGTGATGATCGGCTGTTTGCGCTCGCTGGGTTTGCCGGCGCGCTACGTGAGCGGCTATCTGCGCAACGACCCGCCGCCGGGACAGCCGCGTTTGATTGGCGCGGATGCGTCGCACGCATGGGTATCGGTGCATTGCCCCGGCAGCGGCTGGATCGATCTCGATCCGACCAACGACGTACTTGCCGATGTGGATCACGTAACGCTTGCCATTGGCCGCGATTACAGCGACGTGTCGTTGCTGCGCGGAATGATTCTCGGTGGCGGTGCGCATCGGGTGGAAGTGGGGGTGACGGTTCTCGCGCTTTAGATGCGGGCTGCGCAGGCCGTTTTCAGCGGATATTCGGTGTAGTTCTTCCAGTGCTTCATAACGTTGCAGGCCGCGAACCAGCGTCGCGGCCGTTTCGGTCACAACTCCGCTTTTCACTTCTGAGAGGCGCGAATCTCTGTTCGGCAGGTGTCTTCACTCGACACGGTGTCAGTTTCATTCAACGTCAATGTCGCCGGTCAATCTATCGGCATCTTTGGGAAAATTCCGACGTTTTCTCGGTGAAATCTTACAACTGGCGAGACCGCCAGCGCGGATACTTTTACACGTTGCTCTGGGCAACCTGAACAACCTGAAAAGAACGTTCCGACGCCGATGACACCTGCCGCATGTTTTTTGCGCGGGGCGATCATCGTCGTCATGCAGGCGGGTGTGCATATCGTCACGCGCAGAACAAACATTGGTAGTTTTGAAATGGCGGCTAAAAGACAGTCCGAATTCACGCGGGAAATGAACAGGCGAGCGCAGCGGCGCACCCATGCGCTGATGTTAGGTGCGCTCGGCGTCTGTGTGTCGGCGCCTGGACATGCGCAGACCGTCATGGATGGCAGCGCCCAGTTCAACGATCAGCGTGACGATGGCGCGAGTGCTTCCGCTACGGAGTCGGGGCAGGCAATCGCTGGGAGCGAATGTATCGTGAATTCGTGTGCGCAAAGTCCGTCGGCGGCGCTCGGCTACGCTTTCAGTACGTTTCGTACGTCGGGGCAAGGGGCGGCGGATACGCAAAACTATTCCGGCTTCACTGCCGGCGCCAGTATCGGCAACTGGCAAGTGCGCGAGCGGGGCGCCCTCCAGTCCATCACGAGGCCAGGCACGTCATATCAGAACATCGCGGCTTACCTGCAGCGCGACATTCCGTCGTTGAAAGGTCAACTGGTTCTCGGCGACGCGCCTCCCTCCGCGGACGACAGCATCGCTTCGAATATCGCAACCGCGAACCAGACGGAAGGGGCCGAACGCCTGATGCTGTTCATGAATGCCGTTCCCATGAAGGTGTACGCACGCAATTCGGTTGTCTCATGGTCGGATGTGGAGCGCGGGAACGGGCATCACTAATGTCGACCGGCGCTCGCCAACAGGATCTGGAGTCGCGATCTTCAGAGACTCCGTGCAGAGCGGGTCGCTAAAGGATTCAAGTATTGGCCGAGCTTCGCAAGAGGCAAAGCCATGTTTGTAGGTCGTAGTTTGTCGCTGTAGTTGTACTAACTTTAATTTTTTAAATAAAAGGCAAGAAAATGCAAAAGATCGATCGTAACGCACTGGCTCAATCGAAAATCGCCGGCGGCTGCTGCAAGTGCTGCTGCGCACCGGCGAGCTCGCCGAAGGCGGCAGCGCCGACCAAGGCACCGGCAGCAGCACCGGCAGCACAGTCGGGTTCGCGCGCCTAAGCAGCGTCGCGATAGCGGTGTAAGGGTGGACTGATCGTCCGCTCGCAGTCTCGCGAAGCCCGATCGTGAACGGTTGGGCTTCGCGTTCAGAAGACGAATTATGGCGTTCCCGCGGAACGGCTATGTCACCGTGACGAAGGAACAAGCATGAGGTTATTCAAAGCGTTGCGCGCGTTGCCCGGCACTTTCGGGCGCGGTGCGAGACACAGCCGCGACCGGCTCCGGGGCGCTTGCCTCTCGCGCATTCCGCTGCGCGCGATCGAGCCGCTTGCTATTTCAGCGTGGTATTTGAGGAGTCGCTTCAACGCGAGGCTCCGCTGGAACGGTATTGAGCGGCGGGAAGTCGGGCGCGACGTGTTGAAGCTCGAACATATCGATGCACGCCGCGTGCTGCCGGGCAGGGTGCTCGAGAAACTGATCGATCAGCGGCTACATTTCGGGCGGCAGCGCAATCGCGCGGAAGCGTGGCCGGATTTGCAGCGCGCGGCGAGCACTCTGGCGCAGACCATCAGGAAGGCAAAAAAAGCGACACCGGGGCGGCCGGTCATCGTTTCGCCGTTTCATTACGTCTCTCAATACGCAAACATTTACCTGATCGACGAACTGCGCAAGCAGCTCGGTCTCGCGTCCCTCGGTGTCGTATCGGGCGTTCCGCAGAATATCTACGGAAGCGATGAGGCGATGATTCCGCACATCGACATCCTCCACACCTATAGCGAAACGAACCGCAGCGGATTGGGTTTGCGTGCGGCGCGCTCGCTCAAACGCAACGGTGTTGTCGTGCTGTTCTCCGATGCACCGCCGTTCACGCTGAGCGGCTATCCCATGGAGACGGTCGGCGTATCCATTTTCGGCCGCTCAGCGCGAATTCATAACGGCGTATTTCGCATGGGCGCGCCGCTCGACGCGCTGCTGTTGCCGTTCTATCTGCGCTTCGAACATGGGCGTTTTAGCGCCGTTGTATTCGATCCGCTCGAACTGGCGCGTAGCGATGCGCCGCAGCGTGTCGCCGACTGTATAGAGAAGGGTCTGAGAGACAACTATTCACGCTCGCTGATTGCCGGACATCCTTCAATGTACGCATTTGCGTCGGCCAGATAATTCACGCGGCTAGCGCCGGAAATACCCATCTCGTCTTCGGAAGAGAGACGGCAGGACAGTCATGGACCCAACCAGTATTCCGCAGTACAAGGACATTTCCTGGCGATGGATCGCCTATGCCACATCGGCGATCGTGGTCGTCGCTATCGGCTTCGGCTTTCTGCATGAAGTGGAACTCAAGCAGGACGTGCAGTGCGAAATCGTATCGCCATCAGAAGTGAAGGTACGTGGTTTGAGCGGACTCGTGACGTCGGTGTACGTGCGTCCTTCGGAGCGCGTGACTTCGGGGTCGCCCTTGTTCACCTTGCAGCGCGACCTGTCGTTGTCGAGCGACGGCCGGCAGCGCACCCTGTTCGATTCGCAAATGCGCGACGAGCAGATTCGTGTGGCAGACGCGCAATACGCGCAGCGCAAGGCACAGCTCACCGCGCAGCGGGATGCTTCGCTGCTGACCGGATCGAGCCGTAAAGCGGAACTCGTTGCGCTGGATGAGCAGATCACCCAGAACCGCCAGCTTTCCGGCGAATCGCAGCAAAAACTCGTGCGCCTCAAGTCGGTGTCGGACTACGTCACCGCCGATCGTATCGAGCAGGCGAGTGCCGACGAACATCAGGTCAAGGTCGCCATTGCCCAGGGCGTGGCGCGCCGCGAACAATTGCTCGGCGAGATTTCCACGCTGAGCGGCACGCTGATCGACCTCAATGCACAACTGAAAGAGAACGACGCGCGGCACGAACAAAGCATTCAGGAAATCCAGATGCGCTTCGAACAGTCGCGCCAGGACGCAACGATCTCAGCGCCGCAGGCAGGCGTCGTCACGTTTTCCAGGCTCGTGGCGGGCCATACGCTGGAAGCCTCCGACATCGCGCTCGTCATTGCGACAGACGACAAGGGCGCATTGCGGGCGGCGCTGCGCATTCCGTCGCGCCGTCGAGGCTTCGTCGAGAAAGGCCAGATTGTACGGCTCAAATTCGACGCGTTTCCCTACGCGAAATTCGGCAGCTACGAAGCACGCATCGACGCCATATCGGACACGACCATGCAGTCGTCTCCCTCTCTTCCGGGCGTGCCAGGCTCCCTTGCCGCTCAAGCGGGCGGAGACGGCGACTACCTGGCGTGGGCGACGCTGCGCGGCAAGACGTTCGACTACGGCAAACAGCATTTCGATATTTTGCCCGGCATGCGGGCCACGGCGAGCATCGTCATCGAGCGTAGAACGATTGCCGAATGGGTGTTGGCGCCGCTTTTCCGCATGATCAGAGGCTAATCAGGGGGCCTTGTGCGAACGATTTATCAGAACGAAGTCGCGGAATGCGGCTATGCCTGCCTGGCCATGGTGCTCTCGCACCTGGGCCGAGCCACCGAAGTGCGCGAGTTGTCCGCATTCAGGCCGATATCGGCGAACGGCCTGTCCTTGATGGACCTGTACGACGTGGCGACCGAATTCGGCCTCGCCGTGCAGGCTTACCGGTTCGACGTCGCGGATCTGCCGTCGGTCAGGCGAGGCTCGATTCTTCACTTTGGCGGCGCGCATTTCGTGGTGTTCGAGAAGTGCGGTCATGGCTACGTTCAGGTTGTCGATCCTGCCAGCGGCCGGCGGCGGGTCTCGATGGATACGTTCGTGGCGAGCGTGTCCGGCTATCTGCTCGAATGCTCCGCCACGCCTTCAATGCCGCGCATTCGCGCGAAATCGCAGGTGCCCGGCGCACTGGCGCGCGTGCGGGCGTTGAATCCCGCACTGCGCAAGCAACTGGCGAAAGTCATGTTCGTCGCGCTGGGCAGCCAGTTCGCGATCCTCGCCATGCCCTATCTGGGCAATCTCGTACTCGACTACGTGGTCTCGGCTGACAACATCAATCTGCTGGGCGTGCTCGTGCTGACATTTGCCGGCATCTTCGCGGTCGGTGCGCTCAGCCAGTATGTGGAAACGCGCCTTGTCGAATTGCTGCATCAGCTTACGCAGATCAACACGACCGAGGGGCTGCTCGGTCATCTTCTGCGCAATCCCATGTCGTGGTTCGAGAAGCGCCATGTCGGCGACGTTTTCGCGCGCATCAAGGCGCAGGACGAAATCAGCGTATACGCCACCCGTACCGTGACGTCGATGTGCATCGACGTCGCCGTGGGGTCGCTCGCACTCATTCTGATGCTCGTGCAAAGCCGCATGCTGACGGCCGTCGCGGTGGGCATGTTCGTCGTCTATCTTGCGGTCGCGCTGGGCATGTTCGCCCGCATGCGGGACAACCACGCACTGGTGCTCGAAACGTCGGCGCGTTGCGACGATGCATTGATCGAGACGATCCGCGCAGCGAGCCTGATCAAGCTCGCCCAGGGCGAGACGCGCCGCACGGCGCTCTTCATGATCAAGTACAAGGAATATGTGAGCGCGCTGCTGGCGAGTAACCGGCTGACCAGCGCTCGCGACGCAATTCTCAAGCTGGTGCAGTACGCGGACACGATTGCGATCACCTGGTTCGCCGCGCGACTGATGCTGGCGGGCACTGTATCCGTGGGCGTTTTCTATTCGTTTCTGATCTACAAGTCGCTGATGTCCGAGCGCTTTGCACACGCGGTCAACGGTGCGTTTGCCTACTTCATGCTGAGTGTGCCGACCGCGCGCGTGGCGGATATCGTCGAGTGCGAAGAAGAGCGGTATACGCCGCTTGCCGACTGCAACCGCGTGACCGAGATACGCATGTTCGAGCGGATTGAAGTGCGGAATGTGACGTTTCGCTACGGCGTTTCCGACCAGCCGGTTCTACGGGACGTGAGCATCGATATCCGGCACGGCGACAAGATCGCCATTACCGGGCCGTCCGGTGCGGGGAAATCGACGTTGTTCAAATTGCTGTCGGCTTCCGAACCGCTTCAGGAAGGCCAGATAGCGCTGAACGGCATTGCGTGGCCCAATCTGAGCGTCGACGAGATCCGCCGGCATGCCGCGCACATGCGTCAGGGCGACCTGATTCTGCATGGCTCGATAGCCGAAAACATCACCTTGTTTGCGGGCAGCATCGATGAAGACCGCGTGCACGCGCTACTCGAAGACGTGGGCTTACTACAGGACGTCATGCGTCTGCCGATGCGCACACGAACCGTCATTAGCGACACGATCGCGAACATTTCGGCGGGCCAGCGGCAACGATTGCTGCTGGCCCGCGCGCTTTATCAGGGCCGCAGTCTGCTGCTGCTCGACGAACCGACGTCCAATCTCGATCCGGCTTCGGTGCAACACGTAGCCGCTTTGCTGCGCCGGCTGGATTGCACGGTCGTGGTGATTACACACGACCGGTCACTGGCGGCCGCGTTCGATGTTCGCTATCGTCTGATGGACGGCGCGCTGGTGCGCGAAATGCCCGATCATCCGCATCGTCTGCCGGAGCCGGCCCATGTTTGAGTTCCGTCTCGCGCACGTTGCGATCAGTCTGTTGTGCGCCATTGCGAGTCCCGCGTTTGCGACCGACCTTCTCACCGTAACGCAACAGACGCTCGGCCGCGACTCCAACCTTGCGCAGGCGCGCGCCGGCTACGCGGCGGCACAGCAGGCCGTCCCGCAGGCGCGCGCCGGGATGTTGCCACAGATTTCCGCAGGTTGGGGGCGCACCTATAACAGCATAGCGACGGATGGTTTTCCGAAGACGACCTACTGGCAGTCGGGATGGACCATCAATATCGCGCAGCCGTTGTTCGACTGGACGAAATGGAGCAACTACAGGCAGGCGGATTTCGTCGAAGCTCGCGGCACGGTCGAAGTGAATGCGGCGCAACAGGCCGCGATTCTGCGGGCCGTGCGCGTGTACTTCGAAGCGCTCGTTGCCGAAGACGAATTGAGACGCGTCAGCGAATACGCGAACGCTGTCGATCAGCAACTTCAATTGATCAACCGGGGCAAAGCGGGGGGCGAAGCGACGCTGATCGATCTGCGCGACGCCCAGACCGCGCGTGAGAAGATCGCGCTGGAGCAGATGGATGCGGAAAATACCTTGCGTGCGAAGCGCAGGGCATTCGCGCAAGCCACCGGCGTGCCCTTCGAAACGCTCGCGCGTTTGCCTGACTCGTTGCCGATGCCGCGCCTGGAGCCTGAAGACATCGAGGCGTGGGCCGGCCAGGCCAGAGATCATGCGTTCGAGGTTCAACTCAAACAACTGGACTGGCAGATTGCAAAAATGGAGGTGAGCAAGGCCACGTCGGCACATCTGCCCTCGGTTTATCTGACCGGAAGCTATACCCCGGCCGGCGCGGCATCCGGCTACTCGCGTCCCACCACGACGACAACGGGCATGCTCGCCATCTCGATCCCGGTTTTCTCCGGCGGTGAGACACAGGCCAAGGTGAGGGCGTCGTCCGCGCTGGAAGACAAGGCGCAAGAGGGCCTTGCGGGCGCGTCGCGCGACGCCGCGGCCGCGGCGCGCGACGATTACAGCCGCTATCAGTATGGACGCACGCGAATCGATCTGCTCACGCACCTCGTGGCCTCTTCGCGAGAGGTGCTGGCGGCAACCCGAATTGGCTTTCGGGTAGGGAGCCGAACGGCCAGCGACGTACTGAGAGCGATCGATGCGCTTTATTCCTCGCAACGCGATTTGCTGGCCGCCCGCTACGACGCCATCGGCGCGCTGATGCAACTCAAGGGCGACACGGCCGCCCTGAGCATCACCGACGTGGTCCAGATCAACGACATGCTGGTGCATTGAATGCGCAACAGAGTGTTCAAGCCAGCGAAACTTGACTCTGTGCGTATGCACATATAGACTGCGCATCATGAACCGTCCTCTCTCTTACGACGAATGCAACTGTTTCGCGCTGCGCCAGGCGGCGCGGCACGTCACGCAAATCTACGAGCGCCATCTCAGTGCCGTCGGGTTGACGGCTGCGCAGTTCACGATTCTCGCCAAGCTCGCGCGCACGCCGAATCTGCCCATGCTGGATCTGGCGGACGCAATGGTGATGGAACGCACCACGCTGGTCCGTGCCATGAAGCCTTTGCAGCGCGACGGTCTGGTGGTTGCGGAATCCGCGGAGCATGACGGCCGCACGTTGCTGTTCAGCCTGACGGAGAAGGGCGAAGCAACGTTCGACCAGGCCGCCATTGCGTGGCGTGCCGCGCAGGACGAGTTCGAAAAGAAGTTCGGCCATGCGCGCGCCAAAACGCTGCGCGCCGAGCTGTTCAGCATCACCGGCTAGCTGAGGCGTCCGCGCTCGTTCACTGGGGCATACGTGCGCCTGTTTGTGTGCATGCGCACTCACGAGGAAGTCCAGCAATGGAAGGGCTAATCGACGACGACTGTTTTGCCATCCGCCAGGCCGCGCGTTATGTCTCGCAGATTTACGACCGGCATCTGGGCAATGTTGGGCTGACCATTACGCAGTTTTCGCTGCTGGGGCGGCTCAAACGCACCGGCCCCATGACAATGAAGCAAATGGCCGAGGCCATGCGCATGGAACGCACGACCCTGGTCCGCACGATCCAGCCGCTGCGCCGCAACGGCCTCGTGTCGAGCGAGGCACTCGGCGCCGACGCACGGGCGCTGACAATCGCGCTCACCGCCGCAGGCGAGGAGCGGCTCAAGGCAGGCCGTGAACACTGGTATGCCGCGCAAGCCGAATTCGAGCACCGCTTTGGCGAGCGGCGCGCGGCCGCACTACGTAGCGAACTGTTTGCAATGACACGGGATTGAGTCCGAAGCCGCGAGTGCGGCAACGGATGGCCGGCGCAATTGACGCGCCGTTTTTTTCAACGTAACGAGTGCATACGCACATACCGACAACATGTCCACTACTCCATCGACTATCGCCCCGCCGAGCGCGGCGCAGACCGCCAAACCGGCACGGCGTATTCCGTGGATGCTGCTCGCGGTCATCACGGTCCTCGTCGTGCTGGCGCTGGCGGCGTCGTACTGGTTCTTCGTCGGCCGCTTCGTCGAAACGACCGACGATGCCTACGTGGGCGGCGATGTCACTGTGATGGCGCCGAAGGTGAACGGCTTTGTCACGGACGTGCTGGTGCAGGACAACCAGTTCGTCCACGCAAACCAGGTGCTGATCCGGCTGGATGCGCGCGACTACGACGCGCGGCTCGCGCAGGCCACGGCGGAAGTGCAGAGCGCGCAAGCGGCGGTGATTGAATTGCAGGCGAAGAAATCCCTGCAACTCGCCACGATCAACGAGCAGGCCGCGGAGGTCCGCGCATCGGGCGCCGAATTGACGCGCAGCGCCGCGGACCAGACGCGCTACCGCGAACTCGTGAAGGACGAAGCGGTATCGAACCAGGTGGTCGAACGCGCGGACGCCGATCTGACGAAAGCGCACGCCGCGGTCGATCGCAGCAATGCGGCGCTGGTGGCCGCGCAGCGCCAGATCGCCGTGCTCGACGCGCAGATCGGCGACGCCGAGGCGCGCATCGCCACCGCGCAAGCCGCCCAACGCGTTGCGGCACTGAACGTGGAGTACACGACGATCCGCTCGCCGATCGACGGCTATGTCGGCAATCGCACCGCGCGAGTCGGCCTGCTGGCGAACACGGGTGTGTCGCTGCTGACGGTGGTGCCAGCGAGTGGATTGTGGATCGACGCCAACTTCAAGGAGGACCAGTTGAAGAAAATGCGCGTCGGCGACAGCGTCGACGTCGATCTCGATGCATCGAGCAAACGCATCCACGGGATCGTGGAAAGCCTGGCGCCGGCCACGGGTGCGACCTTTAGCGTGCTGCCCGCCGAAAACGCCACCGGCAACTTCACGAAGATCGTGCAGCGCGTGCCGGTGCGGGTGCGCCTCGATGTGCCCAAGGACATGCAAGGCGTGCTGCGTCCCGGTCTCTCCGCCACGGTGAAAGTGCATGTCGATGCCCCGCAGGGGGACGCCCTTCGGAGCGCCGAAAACACGTCGGCGCGCGGTTGAGCCGATCATGACTCAAGTTCTCGCCAACCCCGCCGATTTGCCGACGCGAACCAAAGTTCTGGCGTTCACGTTGATGTGCATCGGCTTTTTCATGGCGACGCTCGATATCCAGATCGTTGCGTCGTCACTCAAGGATATCGGCGGTGGCTTGTCCGCGAGCCAGGACGAACTCTCGTGGGTGCAGACCTCGTATCTGATCGCCGAGATTCTGGTGATTCCGATGTCCGGCTGGCTCACCCGCGTGTTCTCGACGCGCTGGGTGTTCGCGTTTTCCGCGCTCGGCTTCACGCTCACCAGCATGTTGTGCGGTCTCGCGTGGGACATCAACTCGATGATCCTGTTCCGCGGTTTGCAGGGCGCGCTCGGCGCCGCGATGATCCCGACGGTGTTTACCACGGCATTCGTGCTGTTTCCCGGCAAGCAGCGCCTGATCGCCTCCACCACCATCAGCGCGCTCGCCACGCTCGCGCCGACCGTCGGTCCGGTGATCGGCGGCTGGATCACGTCGCAATGGTCGTGGCACTGGCTGTTCTATCTGAACCTGGTGCCCGGCGTCGCCGTCACGCTGATGGTGCCGAAGTACGTGCACTTCGACAACGTCGACCTGTCGCTGCTGAAGAAAGGCGATTACCTCGGCATCCTGCTGATGTCGGGTTTTCTCGGTTGCCTCGAATACGTGCTGGAGGAAGGGCCGCGCAAGAACTGGTTCGGCGACGACATAATCGTGACGTGTACGTGGATAGCGGCGATCTGCGGCTTCCTGTTCATCGTGCATGCGTTCACCGCGAAAGAGCCGATCGTCGACTTGCGCGCGCTGGCGATCCGCAATTTCGGCATCGGCAGTCTGCTGTCGTTCATCACGGGGATCGGCATTTTCTGTGCGGTGTTCCTGACGCCGGTGTTCTTGTCGCGTGTGCGTGGCTTCGATTCGTTGCAGATCGGCGTGGCGTTGCTGTCGGTCGGCTGTTTTCAGTTGGCCGCGATGGTGGCTTATTCGGTGGTCGCGCGCTTTGTCGATATGCGGTTGCTGCTGGTGTTCGGCCTGGTGCTGTTCGGCGTGGGCTGTTATCTGTACGTGCCGCTGACCAATCAATGGGGCTGGCAGGAGTTGCTGATCCCGCAGGCGTTGCGCGGAATCGGCCAGCAGTTCTGCATTCCACCCATTGTCACGATGGCGCTCGGTTCATTGCCGATGTCGCGGCTTCGTTCCGCGAGCGGCCTGTTCAATCTGATGCGTAACCTCGGCGGCGCGATCGGCATTGCGGTGAGCAGCACGATGCTCAACGACCGCCTGAATCTGCACTATGAGCGGCTGGATGAACATCTGAACGTGGGCCGTCCGGTGGTCGAGTCGATCTTGCAGCAACAAGGCGCGCATTTCGCGGCAGTGGGCGGCAACGTGCTGAACGCGGCAAACGCGGGGCTCGGCGAACTACACGCTCTGCTGATGCGCGAAGCACTCGTGCTCACGTTCTCCGATACCTTCTTCGCCCTGTCGCTGTGTTTCGTGGTCGGCCTGCTGAGCGTGCTGTTCTCGCGCCCGTTCGGCAACAACGCTCCGCCACCCGATGCCCATTGAGGAATTCCCCATGAAACCGATCCTTCTCAAAGTACTGGCGAGCGCCGCCATGCTGACGCTCGCGGCGTGCGCGGTGCAGCCGGCAACGCACGCGGATTTGCCGCAGACGGTGAAGACCGTCGCGCCCGCTGCGTGGAATGTCGATGCGCCGCAAGACAGCGTGAGCGCGGATGCGTGGTGGGCGCGATTCGGCGACCCCGTCATGCATCAACTGGTCGAATCCGTGTTGACCGGCAATCTCGACGTGCAGGCGGCCGTGGAACGCGTCAAGCAGGCGCAGGATCTGGCGACGCAAAACCGTGCGGCCCTGCTGCCCGAGTTGAATGCAAGCGCGACCGCGTCCGACTCGCGTCAGAACGCGCCGCCGCCACTCGGTTATGTGCGTCAGGCCGGTTTCGGCGTAACCGCCAGCTGGACGCCCGACGTGTTCGGCGGCGAGCGTCTTGCGGTGCTCGCGGCGCAGGCGCAGGTATCGGGACGTCAGACGGCTTTGAATCAGGTGCGCCTCGCACTCGCGGCGAATACCGCGGCGGCGTATATCGATCTGCGCTGGACGCAATCGCAGTTGCAGATTCGCGCACGCGCGCTGAAGCTCACACAGGCGCGTCTGCATTACGGGCTGTCGACGCAACTGGACGTTGCCCGCGCGCAGAACCAGCTGGAAGATTTGCAGGCGCAGATTCCGCGTGTGCAATCGGCGGTGCAGCATCAATTGAGTTTGATTGCGGTGTATTCGGGGCGCACGCCGGAAAGCGTGGACAGTTTGCTGCTTGCCAATGCCCGCGATATTCCGGTGCCCGCGCAAAGCGTGCCGCAGATGCTGCCTTCTCAAGCGCTCCTGCAGCGCCCCGACGTACGCACCGCATACGCAACGGTCGAACAGCGCGCGGCGGAAGTGGGCGTGTCGAAAGCGCAGCGCTATCCGCAGTTCAGGCTCAATCTCGCAGACGGTTTGCTGGCCTCGTCCTACCTCGGTCTGCCGACGCTGACCGACAACCTCTTTAGCGCCGCCTTGAACGCGACGAGTCCGATTTTCAACGCGGGCCGTATCACCGCGAATATCGATGCGAGCGAAAGCCGCATGCGCGAATCGCAACTCGGTCTGCAGCAAACCATGCTGCAAGCGCTCAAGGAAATCGAGGACAACCGCAGCGATCTGGTGAGCGGCGCAGTGCAGGTCCAACGGCTTGGCGGCGCGCTGGATGCGTCGGACCACGCGCTGCGTCTTTCGACCGAGCTGTACAAGGGCGGTGCGTCGAGTTTCCTGGATGTGCTTGCGGCGCAGGAAGCCTATCTGCGCGACGCCGAGTCGTTGAACCAGGCCAAACGCGAGCATGCGCTTTCGGCGGTTGCGTTGTACCGCTCGCTCGGCGGCGGCTGGGATGTGCCTGACGCGGTCACGGCGGTATCGGCGAACAACTGATGCAAGCGTGTGGCCAGTGAGTTGTTGATCCAACTGGAGAGAAACGATGACGAATCAGCGAGAAGTAGTGATCTGCAATCCGGTGAGAACGCCGATCGGCGCATTCGGCTGGGCGCTGAAAGAGGTGCCCGCCACCGAACTCGGCGCGATCGCCGTGCGCGAGACGTTGCATCGCAGCAGGCTCGACGCGGCCGCGCTGGGCTCGGTCGTGATGGGCAACGTGATTCAGGCCGGCAACAGGATGAATCCGGCGCGCCAGGCGTCGATCGGCGGCGGCGTGCCGGTGAGCGTGCCGGCGTTGACTGTCAATCGCGTGTGCGGCTCGGGCGCTCAGGCAATCGCCTCGGCGGCGCAGGATATCCTGCTCGGTCTCGGCGATGCGGCCGTGGCCGGCGGCATGGAGAACATGGACCGCGCGCCGTATCTGCTCGACGGCGGCCGTTGGGGCTACCGCATGGGCAACGCGCAGATCCACGACAGCCTGCTGCGCGATGGTCTGAACGACGCGTTTTCGGGCGAGCACTCCGGCTGGCACACTGAAGACCTCGTCGCCCAATTCGACATTACGCGCGAAGCCCAGGACCGCTGGGCGGCGCGTTCGCAACAGCGATTCAGCGAGGCACAGGCGCGCGGCGATTTCGACGCCGAACTGGTCGCCGTGGAAACCGCGGGACGCAAAGGTCCGCAGCATTTCACGCGCGATGAACAACCGCGGCCCGACACCACGGTGGAAACGCTGGCGAAACTGCGTCCGGCATTTCGCCCGGATGGCACGATTACCGCGGGCAACGCGCCCGGATTGAACAGCGGCGCGGCCGCGATGCTGGTGGCGGAGCGCGGTTTCGCGGAAGCACGCGGCATCGAGCCGTTCGCGCGGCTCGTGTCTTACGGCGTCGCCGCGGTCGAACCGGGCATGTTCGGCCTTGGTCCTGTGCCGGCCGTGGAGATGGCGTTGGCGCGAGCGGGTTGGCAATTGCACGACGTCCAGCGCTTCGAGATCAATGAAGCGTTTGCCGCCGTGCCGATCGCGGTCGCGCGCAGATTCGGCATTGCGGACGAATTGATCAACGTGCAAGGCGGCGCGATTGCACATGGCCATCCGATCGGCGCGACCGGTGCCGTGCTGACCACGCGCCTGCTCCATTCCATGCGGCGCGATGGTCTCAAACGCGGCATTGTTACGCTGTGCATCGGCGGCGGCCAGGGGATTGCGCTGGCGTTGGAAATGCTCTGATTCTGAATCGATAGCGGCGGGGTGCATCGGCGTGCGAAATACCTCGACACACTCCGCCTCCTTTGTGCAAATGCGCGGCGCATCAATCGTGACTGAATCTTCGGCAATGGAGCGTGCGCCGCTATTTAAAGTTTCTCCTCCAGTACGAGTTTCGTTTAGCATCATTGCCACTTTCACAAGAACACGAAGAGACATGGCACTGATCGCTCGAAACATTCTCGGTATTGCCGTACTTCTGCTTGTCGCTTTCATCTTTTCGACCAACCGGCGTGCGATCCGTTTACGGACTGTAATTAGCGCATTACTGGCGCAGATCGGTATCGGCGCGTTCATTCTTTTCGTGCCGGTCGGCAAGTCGATTCTTTCGGGCGCGGCCTCCGGGGTGAATCATGTACTCGGCTACGGCAATGCGGGCATCGAGTTCCTGTTCGGCGGCCTCGTGCAAGCGAAGATGTTCCAGGTTTTCGGCGACGGCGGTTTCGTGTTCGCCGTGCGCGTGCTGCCGGCCATCATCTTCGTTACCGCACTGATCTCCGTGCTGTACTACATCGGCGTGATGCGCTGGATCGTGATCGTGCTCGGCACGTTGTTCCAGAAGCTGCTCGGCGTGTCGAAGCTCGAATCGTTTTCCGCGGTCACCACGATCTTTCTGGGTCAGAGCGAAATGCCCGCCGTGGTCAAACCGTTTACGCGCGACATGACCGGCGCCGAGCTGTTCGCGGTGATGTCGAGCGGCATGGCGGCCGTCGCCGGGTCGGTTCTGGCGGGGTATGCGGGTCTTGGCGTGCGAGTCGAGTATCTGCTCGCGGCCTCGTTCATGGCGGTGCCGGGCGGCTTGCTGTTCGCGAAGATCATTCACCCGTCCACGGAACCGAGCCGGGTTCATCTCGACAACCTCAACTTCGACGAGAAGCGCCCTGCCAATGTGATCGAGGCGGCGAGTTCCGGTGCGACCGTGGGCCTGAAAATCGCGGTGATGGTCGGTGCGATGCTGATCGCGTTCGTTGGGCTGATTGCGCTGCTCAACGGGATCGTGGGCGGCATTGGCGGCTGGTTCGGCCATCCGCAACTGTCCATGCAAGCGGTGCTCGGCATCGTGTTCGCGCCGCTCGCGTATCTGATCGGCGTGCCGTGGAGCGAGGCGACGATTGCCGGCAATTTCCTCGGGCAGAAGGTCATTCTCAACGAGTTCGTCGCCTATGCGTCGCTGTCGCCGTATCTGAAAGACGCCGCGAGCGTGACCGCGGCCGGTCTGCAGGCGCTCGATCCGCGTACCATTGCTATCCTGTCGTTTGCGCTGTGCGGCTTTGCGAATTTTTCGTCGATTGCGGTGCTGACGGGCGGCTTTAGCGCCGTCGCGCCGGAGCGCCGCGCCGAAGTCGCGCGTTACGGCCTGCGTGTCGTGCTCGCCGCGACGCTCTCGAACCTGATGAGCGCCACGATTGCGGGCATGTTCATTACGCTGAATTGAATCGAGGATCGCTGTATGAATATGGAACAATTGCTGGAACGCGCCGGTGCCGCGCGAGAAAAGGCCTATGCGCCGTATTCGAAGTTCAAGGTCGGTGCGGCGCTGCTGACCCGGGACGGCAAGGTGTTCGACGGCTGCAACGTCGAGAATGCGTCGTATGGTTTGTGCAATTGCGCCGAACGTACCGCGTTTTTCAGCGCTATTGCAGCGGGCTATCAGCGTGACCAGTTTGCGGCGCTCGCCGTGATCGGCGACACAGAAGGCCCGATCGCGCCGTGCGGTGCGTGCCGCCAGGTGATCATTGAACTGGGCGGGCCTGATTTGCCGATTCGCCTCGGCAATCTGCATGGCGCCACGCGCGACACTACCGCGCGTGAACAATTGCCGGACGCGTTCTATCTATGAGCAGGCATAAGGTCATCTACGACACCGACCCAGGTGTGGACGATGCAATGGCGCTCGTATTCCAGGCGCTGCATCCGGATATCGAACTGCTCGGTCTGACAAGCGTATTCGGCAATGCAACGATCGAAACGACCACACGCAACGCGCGCTTTCTCGCCGGGCGATTTGCCGCAGGCGTGCCGGTCGCACAAGGCGCGGCAGCGCCGCTCAAGCGCGCCGCGCCCGAACCGCTCGCATGGATTCACGGCGACAACGGGCTCGGCAATATCGCGTTGGATACAACGGAGCAGGCTGCACTCGACGCGCGCCCCGCGCACCGCTTCATCATCGACACGGTGCGCGCGCATCCCGGTGAAGTGACGCTGCTGGCGGTTGGGCCGCTCACGAATCTTGCTCTTGCGCTTGCCGACGATCCGCAGATCGCGCCGCTCGTCAAACAGGTAGTGATCATGGGCGGCGCATTCGGCACGGACGGCGTGCTCGGCAACGTCACGCCCGCGGCGGAGGCCAACATTCTGGGCGACCCGGATGCCGCGGACATCGTGTTCGGCGCGGCGTGGCCGGTCGCGATCGTCGGTCTGGACGTTACGCAGCGCACTATCATGAGCCACGATTATCTGGCGTCGCTGCGTGCTCGCGGCGGTGCGGCAGGTCAGTTCGTATGGGAAGTGTCGCGGCACTACGAGGCGTTTCACGAGCAGAGCGCGCAGCTTCCCGGCATCTACGTGCATGATTCGTCGGCGGTAGCCTACGTATTGGCGCCGCATCTCTATACGACGCGCAGCGGCCCGGTGCGCGTGCTGACCGACGGTATCGCGGTGGGCCAATCCATTCAGAAACCGTCGACCATGCCCGTGCCCGCGCCGGCCTGGGACAGCCGGCCCGACTGCAAGGTATGTATGGCGGTGGAGGTGCCGGGCATGCTCGCGCTCTACGAGAACACCATTTGCGGCACGCTTTGAGAAGGAGGACGCCGTATAGCCGACATCGCTGACACCCCGAGGCAAAGAGCGAAAGACGAAAGCGGTATTGCGCGGATTGATCTGACCTAAGCCGCTGTGCAGTGCAGCACGCCGGGCCACGGCAATCGTGGCGGATGTCGATCTTCAATCTTTGCTACATTCCTGCACACGCACTGCCTGTGCGTTCCTGAACGCCTTTGCTCATGGACGCGGCGCGCGTGACCGAAATCTATCAAGAGGCCAAAGATGCGAATTCTAGTAGTAGGGGCGGGTGCCGTGGGCGGCTACTTCGGCGGACGTCTCGCGGCGGCGGGACAGGACGTGACCTTCCTCGTGCGCCCTGGCCGGGCGGAGAAACTCAAGCGCGACGGGCTCGTGATCAGCAGCGTGCGCGGCGATCTCACCTTGCGCGACCCACAAACCATTCTCGCCGGCGTGAGCGCCGAGCCGTTCGATCTGGTGCTGCTGAGTTGCAAAGCCTACAGTCTCGACGACGCCATTGACTCCTTCGCACCGTTCGTCGGCGAATCGACGCTGATTCTGCCCATGCTCAACGGCATGCGCCATATCGAGGTGCTCGACGAAAAGTTCGGCTCCGCGCGCGTGCTGGGCGGTCAATGCGTGATTGCGGCGACGCTCAACGCCGAGCAGCACATCGTGCATCTGAACGACAGCCATGCGATCACTTTCGGCGAGCAGACGGGCGGCACGTCGGAACGTGTGCAGGCTATCGCCGAGGCAATGAGCGGCGCGAATTTCGATGCGCTGGTCAGCGACAACATTTTGCTGCGCATGTGGGAGAAGTGGGTGTTCCTGGCCACATTGGCGGCCGGCACGTGCTTGATGCGCGGTTCGGTCGGCGATATTCTGGCGGCGCCGGACGGCAAACGCGTGATCGAAAATCTGCTGGGCGAGGCGCGGGCGGTGGCCGAGCACAACGGTTTCACAATGGGCCCCGACTTCGACGCACGCGCCACGCAGACGCTCTTTACGCCTTCGCCGCTCACCGCTTCGATGCTGCGCGATGTCGAAAACCACTCGCATACCGAGGCGGATCACATTCTCGGCGACCTGATTTCGCGTGGCGGCGACGCGCAAAAGGGCGAGCACGGCTTGTCGTTGCTGCGTATCGCCTATAGTCATCTGAAGACGTATGAAGCGAGGCAGACCCGCACGTCCTGAATCAAGCCGTAGCGCGGAACCCGGCAGGCATGACCATGACAGCCTAACGATCGGAGGTGAAGCATGCCGAGTCCATCCGGGTCAGTGCCCGCGCTGAGTTCCGCGTCGGCCACGATCTTCTCGATCGGGATCGTCTTTCTCGGCTACTGGGGCATGTATGAGCCGACCGCCTGGCGAGTCGCCGACGTCTTCGTGTTCGTGTTCGCGCTGATCGGCTTCGGCTGCCTCGGGCTCGTGCCCTGGGTCGCGACAAGTCCCGTCGAACCCGAAACCAGCGACCGCCGGGTGCGCATTGCGCGGCATCTGTTTCTAGCGGGCGTGACGGCGATCTGGCTGGCGGTGGCGATGTCGGTGGTTTTCTAAAGCCACAATTCCTGCAAGCTCACAAAAAACGCGCGCCTTGCAACTCTGCAAGGCGCGCGTTTTTGTTGCAGCTCCCGAAGACCGGCTTAGCGTTCGATCTGCCGGTTCCAGCGCGTATCCCACTGCGCGCGGTGTGCGTTGATCGTGTCCCAATCCACAACCGTCACCTTGCGCACCAGATCTTCCACGTTGCCGAGGCTTTGCTGCATGGCCGGCGTCATCTTCGCGAGACGGTTGGTGGGGATCTGACGGCCGGCCTCGGCGGCCTTGGTTTGCGCCGGCGCGGAGAGCAGGAACTGCGCGAGCTTCTGCGCCAGTTGCGGGTCCGGGTTGTTGTTGACCACGCACAGATCGACCAGCAGCAACACCGGACCTTCCTTCGGATTCACATAGCCGACCGGAATGCCCTTGTCCGCCAGATCGCCCACGGCGGTCGGCGTCAACGGGAACAGACCCGCCTCGCCGGTCTGGACCATTTCGGAAATCTTCGCCGAATTCGGCACGTACTCGACCACGTTCGGTCCCACCGTGCTCGCCCATTTCGTGAAGCCCGGCTCCACATTCTGTTCGCTACCGCCCATCAGACGGTTGATGGCGAGAAAGCCGTGCAGGCCGAAAGTACTGCTCGACGCCGACTGGAACACCACTTTGCCCTTGTATTTCGGATCGGCGAAATCCATCCACGAAGTGGGCGGCGCCCAGCCTTTTTCAGCGAACAGCTTCTTGTTGTAGGCAATGCCGGTCATGCCGAGTTGCACGCCCGCGCCCATGTCGTCTTTCATGCGCGCGAACGGATAGAGTTCCTTGAGCACCGGCGAATCGTCGAGCTTCCTGCACACACCCATGCTGACCGCGCGTGCCATCACGCCGTCGTCGAGAAACACCACATGGATCTGTGGACTGGCCTTGTTGGCCAGCAGCTTGGCGAGAATGTCCGACGACGTGCCCGGCACCACGACCACCTTCACGTTGTTGGCTTTCTCGAAGTCGGGCAGCACCTGGCTCGTATAGGCCTTTTCCATCGGGCCGCCGTTCATGCCGATATAGATCGTTTTGGTTTGCGACCACGCCGGCGCGGCCGCGCCGAATGCACATAAGGCGGCCAGCGCCGCGAGCGTTTTGAACAGTTTCATTGAGGAGCTCCGGGGGTTCACTAAAGTTCACTAAACGATGACTCAGGCGACCGGAGAGGTCGCCACAGCAGCAAAGCGGCCAATCGAAAAAGCGTCGAGTGGCGTGGCGGTGGCGCCGTCGATGACGAGATCGGCGAGCACTTCGCCGACGCCCGGCGCGAGCAGAAAGCCGCCGCCTGAAAAACCGAATGCATGCAACAGACGCGGCACGGTGCGGCTCGCGCCGATGATCGGATTGCTGTCGGGCGTTTCGCCTTCCACGCCGCTCCACGTGCGGATCAGCAACGCCTCGCGCAACGCGGGCAGCAGCGCGCAAGCGTCGCGCATCACCGCGCGCGTGGTTTCCGTCGACGGCTGGCCGTATTCGCCGTCGCCATGTCCGCGTCCGCCGCCGATCACACAATTGCCGCGCGCCACCTGCCGCGCGTAGATGCCGCCGCCATACACGCCCAGGTTGTGCGTGATGAAGAGCGGCAGCGGTTCGGTGACCCACATGTTCGGGTAGATCGGTTTCATCGGCACGGTCTCGCCGAAATAGCCCGCCACGGTATTCGCCCACGCGCCGGCCGAGTTGATCAGCCAGTCGGCGCTGACGCGCAGGTCGCCGGCGCGCAATTGAAAACGCTTGCCGTCGTGCCGAATGTCGGTGAGTTCGGATTGCTCGCGCACGTCCGCGCCCGCGGCACGCGCGGCATGCGCGAAGGCGGGCGACACCAGCCGCGGATTCGCATGACCGTCCGTCGCACACAGCGAGCCGCCGACGGCCGATGCGCCGAGCCACGGGTAGCGTTCGCGGAACGCCGTGCCGCTGATCAGTTGCGCGTGCACGCCATAGTCGCGCGCCATCTCGGCCCACGTTTGCAGCGCGGCCAGCGCGCTTTCGCCGCGGGCCAGGCGCAAATGGCCCGACACCGTAAATTCGCCGTCGATGCCGATCAACTCCGGCAAGCGGTCCCAGATACGCCGCGCGCGGATCGCGAGCGGCATCTGTTCGACTGGGCGTCCCTGGCAGCGCACGCCGCCGTAGTTCACGCCGCTCGCCTGCGCGCCGCAATAGCGTCGCTCGAAGAGGCCTACGCGCAGGCCGCGCTTAGCCAGCGCCAACGCCGCCGATGAACCGACCAGCCCGCCGCCCGCGATTGCGACGTCGTAATGCAGGGTGTCACTCATCGCGCGCCTCCATTGGGATTTCGGCGACGTCGTCGGCATACATGGCCGGCGCGAGCGGAATGGGTTTGACGGGCGGCTGGCTGCGCAAGCGGCCCACTGCGTCGAGAGGTTTGCCGGTTTCTTCGGCGAGCAGGTTGAGCGCGGCTTCGCCGCACATGCGTCCCTGGCAACGTCCCATGCCGATGCGCGTGAGCGCCTTCAACCGGTTGATCTCATTCGCTTCGCCGCCACGGATGCAGCGCCTTAGCGTGCCCGCGTCGATTTCTTCGCAGCGGCACACGGTCATGTCGTCGGGCCATTGCGACGCGCATTTCGCGGGCGGCGCGAAGGCCGTTTCGATACCCTCGCGAAATACCGCGATACGTTTCAGCCGGCGTTCGATCGATGCAGCGTCGGGCATATTCGGGCCACGTGGATGCGCGATACCGAGATCGTCGAGCAACGCCAGCGCGGCGTGTCGGCCGGCCAGTTCGGCGGCGTCCGCACCGGCGATGCCCGCGCCGTCGCCGGCGAGATAGAGGCCGCGCACGGAACTGCGTCCCGCCGGGTCTGTTTCAGGCAGCCAGCAACGGTTGGTCGCGTCGAAACGGAAGCGGCAGCCGGCGAGATCGGCGAGTTGTGTTTCGGGTTTCAGGCCGAAGCTCAAGCCGACCGCGTCGCACGCGATTGTTTCGTTTGCCGAACCATTACGCGCGGCGCGCCATTCGAGCGCTTCCACACCGTCTACGCCGCGAATGCCGACTAGCGTCACATCGCGCTCGATCCGCACGCCATGCATTTTCAGCCAGCCGACGTAGTAGAGGCCTTTGGCGAACGTGGACGGCAGGCGCGCGAGTTTCGGCGCCGCGGCGATCTGCTGCGAGAACGGACTCGTGTCGAGCACGGCCACGACTTGCGCGCCCGCTTTCACGTACTGGTACGCCACGAGGTACAACAGCGGACCGGTGCCCGCCAGCACGACGCGCCGGCCGATCGCGCAGCCTTGCGCCTTCAATGCGACCTGGGCCGCGCCGAGCGTGTAGACGCCGGGCAGCGTCCAGCCCGGCACCGGCAGCACGCGGTCGGTCGCGCCGCTGGCGATGATCAGATGCGAGAACGGCACGCGCCGCTCACGTCCTGCGTGCAAGGTATCGAGGTGGCCCGCTTCGCACGCCCATGCAAGCGTGTCGGGGCGATAGTCGAGATGAGGCAGAAGTGCGGCCATGGTCGAATGCAATGCATCGGCCTTGCACGCTTCGAAACCGTAGAGCGTTTTTTTCGAGCGCTGGAATCCGCCATTGGCGGGCGGCTGCCGATAGATCTGGCCGCCCCAGCGCGCGTTTTCATCGATCACGACCGGCTTCACGCCGGCCGCCACCAGCGTCTCGGCAGCGCGTACGCCAGCCGGTCCGGCGCCGACGATCACGATGCGGCGTTCGTCGCTCATCGCGCGTCTCCGTTTCTGTCCGCGGTGTCGGCTTCGATAGCGGCGGCCGGGCGCGTGAGCACGCGCATGCCCTCGGTCACGAGCGTCGAGCACGCACGTACGCGCTTGCCGTCTTCGGTGCGCATCCAGCAGTCCTGACATGCGCCGATCAGGCAGAAACCCGCGCGCGGCGCGCCGCTGAATTCGCTTTCGCGCACGCGGCGTTGCTGCATCAGCACGGCTGTCAGCAGCGTATCGCCTTGCAGCGCGGCGACTTCCTGACCATCGAGAAAGAAGCGCAGCGGTTTGCGCCGCGTTTCCGCAATGCGGATGAATTGCGGCTCACGACGCGGCGCGGTGGCGTTGGTAGACGACAAGGTGGACGGCATGAGAGCGTGGTCGGAAGAAGACATTAGTGCTGGCCGATCAGAATGCGGTTGAGGCCATACACGCGGTCGAGCAGCAGCATCGCGCCGCCCGTGATGAAAATCACCAGCGCGGACACGGAAGCCATCATCGGGTCGATCGATTCGGTGGCGTACATGTACATGCGCACCGGCAGCGTGACGGTTTGCGGCGAGGTGACGAAGATCGACATGGTCAATTCGTCGAAGCTGTTGATGAAGGCCAGCAGCCAGCCGCCGGTAATGCCCGGCAGAATCATCGGGAAAGTGATGCGGCGAAACGTGGTCCATGCATCGGCGCCGAGCGAGTTGGCAGCGTGCTCGACGCTGCGGTCGAGTCCGCTTACCGAAGCCAGCACGAGCCGCATGACGAACGGCGTGATGATGATCATGTGCGCGAGCACGAGCCAGGCGAACGAGCCGGTCGCACCGATCAGCGCGAAAAAACGCAGCAGCGCGATGCCGAGTACGAGGCCGGGAATCACGAGCGGCGACAGCAACAGGCCGTTGAGAAAGCTGCGGCCGGGAAAGCGCGCGCGGCCGATGGCGAGCGCGGCGGGCAGCGCCACGATCAGCGAGAGCGTTGCCGAAGCGAACGCCAGCTTCAGGCTATTGAAAAACGCGCTGATGAAATCCGGGTAGTTGAGGATCGCGCGGAACCAGCGCAACGAGACGCCGTGCGTGGGCAACGTGAGCGTTTCGTCGGGCGTGAAGGCGACCAGCACGACGATCACGAGCGGTGCGAGCACGAACGCAATCACGAGCGTGTGGAAAATCAGCGCGATAAGGCCGTTTTTTCTCATGATGTTTTCACTGAGTGAGCCGATAAGTGAGCCGATGAATTAGCCGAGGCTTCGGGTGTATTTGCGTTCCAGAACCCGGTAGTACGTGAGCATCACGATCAGGTTCGCGCCCAGCAGCAGGAGCGCGATAGTCGCGCCGAGCGGCCAGTTCAGCGAGCCGAGGAACTCGTCGTACACGGCGGTGGCGGCCACTTTCAGGCGTCGTCCGCCGAGCAGGCCGGGAATCGCGAAGGCGCTCGCCGACAAGCCGAACACCATCAGGCTGCCCGACAGAATGCCCGGCGTGAGCTGCGGCAGAACGATGCGACGCAGCGTGGTGGCGGGCGATGCCATTAGCGAAAGCGCGGCGTTTTCCGTTTGCGGGTCGAGCTTCTGCAGCGCCGTCCACACCGGAATTACCATGAACGGCAGCATCACGTGCACGAGTGCAATGACGATCGCAAAGGTGGTGTACTCGAGCTTGTAAGGCCCGAGTCCGATCAGACCGAACGCCTGATTCACGAGACCGTTGGTGTTGAGCAGCATGCTCCAGCCGAAGGCCCGCACCACCACGGAGACCAGCAGCGGCGCGAGAATCACCAGCAGGAACATCGAGCGGTACGGGTCGCGCATGCGCGATAGCACATATGCTTCCGGCGTGCCGATCACGACGCACAGCAGCGTGACCAGAAACGCAATGCCGAAGGTGCGCAGAAAGATGGTGTGGTAATACGACGAGCTCAGCACTTCCGCGTAATTGCCGAACTGGAACGCGGCGATCGGCCCGCTGGCCGGATCGAAGCGATAGAAGGTCAGCACCAGCGTCATCAGAAGCGGTACGAGCACGAGCGCCACGAACAGCAGAAACGCCGGCGCGCACATCAGCCATAGCGGCAAAAATGCCTGCCAGGGCGCGCGGCGGGCGTTGCCGGATTTCATGTCGCGCTTGTCGGTGGCGGGCAGCGTACTAGCCATGATGCGCGTCCCGTTGAATGAAGCGGATCGCCTCGCTGTTCCAGTCCACGCCCACTGCCGCGCCTTCGGGCAGCGGCTCCGTGCCTTCGTTCTGGCAGCACACCAGCACTTCGCCGAGCCGGCTGTCAAGCCGGTACAACCATTGGCTGCCGAGGAAGAAGCGGCTCGTGACGGTTGCTGGCACACGCCCCGCGTTCGGTGCGCACAGGCGCAGTTTTTCCGGGCGAATGCACAAGGTCACCGCGTCGCCGACACCGACCACACGCTCGCGCGCCGGCAACTGCGCCGTGTGCCCGGTTTCCGCGAGATCGTGGCCGAGATCGATGCGGATCGCGTCCCCGTCGCGCGCCACCACGATGCCAGGCAGCATGTTGGCCTTGCCGATGAACTGCGAGACGAAGCGATTCTCGGGTCGCTCGTACGCTTCGTACGGTGTGTCGATCTGCGTAATGCGGCCGGCTTCCATCACCACCACGCGATCGCTGATCGACAGCGCTTCGGATTGATCGTGCGTCACCATGATGGTGGTCGTGCCGATCTTGCGTTGAATGCCGCGCAGTTCGAACTGCATGTCTTCGCGCAGCTTGGCGTCGAGATTCGACATCGGTTCGTCGAGCAGCAGTACCGGCGGCGCGATCACGATGGCCCGGGCAATCGCCACACGTTGCCGTTGACCGCCGGAGAGTTCGCGCGGAAAGCGATGCGCGAGCGTGTCGAGCCGCACCAGCGCCAGCGCTTCGCGAATGCGCTCCTTGCGCTCGGCTTTGTCGATGTTGCGCATTTCCAGTCCGAAGCCGACGTTCTCGGCGACGCTCATGTGCGGAAACAGCGCGTAGCTCTGGAACACGATGCCGAGGCCGCGCCTGTTCGGTTTCATGTGCGTGATGTCGCGGCCGTCGAGCGTGATGCGTCCGCGCGTCGTTTCGACGAAGCCCGCGATCATCTGCAAGGTGGTGGTCTTGCCGCAGCCGGACGGCCCGAGCAACGAAACGAATTCGCCTTTTTCCACCGACAGGTTCACGTCGGCGACTGCGTGCAGATCGCCGAACGATTTCGTGACGTCGGTAAGTGTGAGGAACGACATGATCTGACCTTTGGATGGTTCGACACCGGTTCAATCGACTACTGCCTCGATGACGCCGACTCTAGCTAGCCAAATTACCGTCAGTCAATTTCAAATTCCGATTGCCGGTATAAGATTAAAAAAAATTCCACTGTATGAAATATCTTGGTGGAAAGCGTGCTCGCTGTTCCGCTGCGTGGCGTCCGGAAAATCCCTCTGAATTATCGGCACAACGTCACTACGAGCGGGATGTTCCCAGATTCCATTTGAGGATAAAACGCTTTATAGTGTTTCGGTCAATGAAATAATTCAGAGCCAGAAAGATGAAAGTTGCCGCCAAACGAGATACCGACACCGCCGTGGCCGAGCCGGGCGGCACTCCCGGCCCCGGCATGCTGGAACGTGCGTTCGCGGTGATTCGCGCATTGTCCGAGGCGCAGCCCGACGGCGGGCGTGTCACGCGTCTGGCGAAAACGGTCGGATTGACGCAAGGCACGGTGCACCGCATCCTGCATGCGTTGATCGCGGAGGGTATCGTCGAACAGGACGAAAGCTCCAAGCTGTACCGGCTGAGTGTGGATTTTTTCGCGCTCGCGGCGCAGGCCGGCAACCCGAGCGGCATGCGCACGCTATGCCGTCCCGCGTTGCTGCGGTTGTGCGCCAGTCTCGGCGACACGATCTTTCTACTCGTCAAAAGCAGCTTCGACGCAGTGTGCCTCGACATCTGCGAAGGGCCGTTTCCGATCCGTTCGTTCACCGGCGATATAGGCGGGCGCGTGGCTTTAGGTGTCGGGCAGGGCAGTCTGGCGATTCTCGCGTTTTTGCCCGAGGCGGAGCGTGAGGAGATCATCCGTTTCAACGTGCCGCGAATTCGCGGCTACGGCGTGCTCGACGAGGTGTATTTGCGCACCGAGATCGAACGCGTGCGCCAGTTGGGCTATGCGGGGCGCAATAGCGGTGTGCTCGACGGCATGGCGGGTGTCGCGGTGCCGATTCTGGATCGCACCGGTGTGGCGGTCGCCGCGTTGAGCGTCGGCACGCTGGCCGCGCGTCTCGGCGACGACCGTCTGCCGATGGTGGTCGAATTGCTGCGCCGCCAGGCTGACGCAATCGGCCCGCAAACCAACCCGTTCGATGTCGCGTTGCGCAGGCCGATGCATGGCTTGTCGCGCGCCATGACCACCGAACGGATCACGGGATAAGCGCAGGCGCGCTCAACGAGGCGGCGCGCTAACTGCGCCGCCTCGAACGCTTGCAACCGCTTAGAAGACCTTCACCGGCACATTCACCACCAGCCGGTATTCCATGTTGTTGCCATCCGAGTAGTGGTACTGGCTGTTATGCCACATGGCGATGAACGTGACCTTCGTATCCTTGAAGCGTCCGCTTTGCAGCGTGTAGCTCGGAATGAAGCCGAACTCGTGGTGATGGCCATGCACCGGCTCGCCGTTCTTCCAGTAGAGATCATGCAGCGCTGCCGAAGGCGAAGCATTCTCCGCCGCGCCCGCCGACGCATCCGCGCCCCAGCCGTATTGCCCCCAGAACATCGCCTTGAGTCCCGGCACGCCGGCGTATTTGCCGTCGAACGTATAGCGCAACTGCAGCGACTGCTCGTGCGGCGCGTTGTAGTCCACGTCCATCGAGTTGGTCAGGTAGATGCCGTTGGTCTCGTTGACGTAGTCGAAGAACTGGTCGCCGAGCACCTGCTGGTAACCGAGCAGGAGCGCATGCGGGCCATGCTGCGCGGAAACCGACACGCTGTAGGCGTTGCTGTTGATGTGCCCCTGACGTGACGCGCCGGTGTCGTGCGTCGAATAGACGTTCGCGAGCCCGCTCCACTTGATCGTGGCCGGATCGCCGCACGACTGCGCGACCGAGCCGTAGTACTGACGCCAGACGTCGTCGGCCTGATCGACGTAAAGGGCCATCTCGCCGTTCTTCGCGTAGTGCCACGTGCCGCCCACATAAGTGAGGCGATCGATGCGCGTGCCGCCATACGAAGTAGTGAGATTGCTCAGGTTCGTGTGACCGCGTGCGTCGACCTTGGTGAAGCTGCCGGCCTGAAGCTCGGTGTGCGCGAGATCGTTGCTGACCATCGAGACGCCGAGAAAAGTCGGCGGCAGCGCGCGATTGTCGTGTGGTTCGAGGAACGGGTTGGTGACGATCTGCAACCCGTATTTCACGACCGTTTCCGAAATGCGCCCCTTGATGTCGTACATGCCGGGATATGCCCACGCGAGTTGTTCCGAACCGCCGCCGTCCTTGCCCACGTGCACCATGTTGCCCGCGCCGTTGCCGCCGTCGAGCTTGAGCGCGCCGAACAACGAGGCGTCCACGCCGAAGCCGAGCGGTCCTTGCGTGTAGCCGGATTCATAGTTGGCCTGCACGCCCTGAACCCACGCGTGACGATAGATCGTGTCCGGTGCCTGGAAGTAGTCGGCATAGTTGCGAAACTGCAGATTCAGATGGCTGTCGGCGATGAAACCCTTGCTCGCTGCCTGGCCCGACAGCGGTACTGGCGGTAAGACGGTCTGAGTGGCTTCGGCGTTGACGATGGCATTGGTGGTGTCCGGCTGGTCGTTACGCACCTGGCCGCCCTGGTCGGCCCGGCGCTTGCCAGATGGATTGCTTTGCGCCGCCGACGAGTCCGCAGCATGTTGCGTGGGGGACGACAACGTTTGCGCGAGCGTTTGAGTTTTAGACGTTCTGGAGGTGGGCTCCGTCACGCTGTCATCGGCATACGCGTTCGTGGCTAGCGTCAACGCGGGAAGCGTGAACGCGCAGTAAAAGAAAGTCGCGGCTCCGGTTTTTTTTGACCGCTTTTTTGATCGGGTATCTTTCATGAAATACGTCTCTGATTATTGTGATGAATCTTTGGCTGGCGGTTAGCCAGTCCACGTTTATCGTTCGTCGTGCTGATGACAGGACGAACGCATCCAGCGGCGCGACGGCTCGCCGCGCCGGGAATACGGTTTTAACTTCTCAGGTTCGTTGCTTTAGCGGTTGGCCGAAAAGGCTTCCTGTGGGGCATCCACCACGCGAATGCATGCGACGCGTGTCGCATTGGCACCGCGCGTGACAGGTTGCGGAATTTCCTCCCCGCAGGCTTCGATCGCATCCGGGCAGCGCGTGCGAAACGCGCAACCGGAGGGCGGGTTGAGCGGCGAGGCAATCTCGCCGCGCAACAGCAGATGACGGCGCGCCCGTTCCACCACCGGATCGGGCACCGGCACGGCCGAGAGCAACGCCCGCGTGTACGGGTGGCGCGGCGTGCCGTACACCTCGCGCTTGTCGCCGAACTCCATCACACGTCCCAGATACATCACCAGCACGCGGTGGCTGATCGCTTTCACCACGGCCAGATCGTGCGCGACGAACAACAACGAGAGCGACAATTCGCGTTGCAGATCGCGCAACAGGTTGACGATCTGCGCCTGGATCGACACGTCGAGCGCGGACACCGGCTCGTCGCAGATCACCAGTTGCGGCTCGCCGATCAGCGCGCGTGCAATGCCTACCCGCTGGCACTGGCCGCCGGAGAACTCGTGCGGATAACGGCGCAGATGCTGCGCGTTGAGGCCGACCCGTTCGAGTATGGTCAGCACGCGCCGCTGCACATCGGCGCGCGCGATGTCCTGGCCGTGCGTCGTCAACGGTTCGGCGATGATCTGTTCGATCGTCATGCGCGGATCGAGGGAGGCGAGCGGATCCTGGAAAATCATCTGCACGTCGCGGCGCAAACGCGATGTATCGCGGCGCGCACCCGGCAGCACGGTTTCGTCGCCGAGCCAGCGCACGCTGCCGCTCGCCACGGGTGCGAGCCCGATGATCGCGCGCGCGAGCGTCGACTTGCCACAACCCGATTCGCCGACAAGGCCCACGGTTTCGCCGCGCCGCACGTTGAACGACACGCCGTCCACCGCGCGCAGCGTCGCTTTGCCGGACCACGGAAAGCCGCCGCGCGGCACGCCGAATTGCACCTTGAGATTGTCGACGCGGAGCAACGTTGCCGCGTCCTGATTTGCGGGAGGAGTGGTGTTCATACGTGTTGTGCCTCGAGAATTTCCCCTACCGGCCGATGGCACGCGCGCAGCGCGTCGGCGTGACCTTCCGCGGAGGCAAGGCGCGGCCGCGATTCGCGGCAGCGCTCGGTGCAGTAGCCGCAGCGTGGCGCGAATGCGCAGCCGGCGCCGACTTCGCCCGGCAGCGGCGGATTGCCCGGAATGGTTTGCAGCGCACGCTCGTCGTCATCGTCGGTCAGGCGCGGCAGCGCGTTCAGCAGGCCGAGCGTGTACGGATGCGTCGGCGCGGCGAACAGCGCGGCGGCGCTCGCCTGTTCGACCGTCTGGCCGGCGTACATCACCATCACGTCGTCGCACAGACCGGCCACCACGCCCATGTCGTGCGTGATCAGAATGATCGCCGTGCCGCGTTCCTGATTCAGTTCGCGCAAGAGTTCGATGATCTGCGCCTGCACGGTCACGTCGAGCGCGGTGGTCGGTTCGTCGGCGATCAGGATTTCGGGCTCGGAGAGCAGCGCCATCGCGATCATCACGCGCTGGCGCATGCCGCCGGAAAACTCGTGCGGATACATGTCGATGCGCCGGGCCGCATCGGGAATGCGCACCGATTCCAACGTTTCAATGGCGCGGCGGCGCGTTTCGCGGCGCGACATCTTGCGATGCAATTGCAGCGTCTCGGTCATCTGCCGCTCGATCGTCAGGAACGGGTTGAGCGAGGTCATCGGGTCCTGAAAGATCATGCCGATGCGGTCGCCGCGAATCCGGTTCAACGCCGCTTCGTTCATGGTCAGCAGGTTTTCGCCGCGATACGTCGCGGCGCCGGACACCTTGCCGTTGCCGGCGAGAAGGCCCAGCAGCGCCATCACGGTCTGGCTCTTGCCGGAGCCCGATTCGCCGACAATGCCGAGCGTGCGGCCCGCCTCCAGCGAAAAAGACACGCCTTGCACCGCGTCGACGGGTGCGCCTTCGCGGCGCGTAAAGCGCACGCTGAGGTCTTTGACTTCGAGTAGCGGCATCTCAACGGTCCTTCGGATCGAATGCGTCGCGCAAGCCATCGCCGACGAAATTCACGCAATACAGCGTCACGCACAGCATCACGGCCGGGCACAGCAGCAGCCAGGGCATCGATTCGAGCTTCTGCGCGCCGTCCTGAATCAGCACGCCCCAGCTCGTCATCGGCTCCTGCACGCCGAGGCCGAGGAACGACAGCACCGATTCCGTCAGCACGATGTTCGGCACCGTCACGCTCGCGTACACCACCACCACGCCGAACAGATTCGGCACGATGTGGCGCGCGATGATCGAACGCGAACTCACGCCGATCGCTCTCGCGGCGTCGATGAATTCGCGCGAGCGCAGCGACAGCGTCTGGCCGCGCACCACGCGCGCCATGTCGAGCCACGAGAACGCGCTGATGGTGAGCACGACCAGATAGAACGCGCGGCCGAACATGGTCATCATCAGAATCGCGATCAGCATGTAGGGAATCGCGTACATCATGTCGACGATCCGCATCATCACCGCGTCGACGCGGCCGCCCAGATAGCCGGCGGTCGCGCCGTACGCGACGCCGATCAACCCCGACACGAGCGTGCCGAGCAGGCCGACTTCGAGCGAGACACGCCCGCCTTGCAGCGTGCGCGCGAGCAGATCGCGGCCGAGTTCGTCGGTGCCGAACCAGTGCATGTTCTGCAAGGTGGGCGGCAGACTGATCGCGCTCCAGTCGCTATCGATCGGATTGTTCGGCAGGAACCACGGGCCGGCTACGCAGGCGATCACGATCAGCATCAGCACAACGAAGCCGGCAAAGGCGGCGCGGTTGCGCACGAAGCGCCACGCGGCGGTGGCGAGCGGGCCGCGCGAACGCGGCGCCCTGGCGATGGCCGCGAGCGGATCGAGCGCCGCGGCAGTCGATTGAATTGAGCGGGGCATGGATCAGTACCGGATGCGCGGATCGAGCCACGCATACGCGAGGTCGACCAGCAGATTGAACAGCACGGCGATTGCGGTTGTCAGCACGACGAGGCCGAGCACGAGGGTGTAATCGCGATTGATCGCGCCATTGACGACCAGCTGGCCGAGACCCGGCAGCGCGAACACCGATTCGGTGACCACTGCGGCGGTGATCGACGAGATGCAGATCGAGCCGAGCAGCGAGACGACCGGCATCAGCGCCGGCTTCATGGCGTGGCGCAACACGATCGTGCGGCCCGGCAAACCCTTGGCGCGCGCCGTGCGGATGAAGTTGCCCGACAGCACTTCGATCATGCTGCCGCGCATCACGCGGGCAATCGCGGCGACGTTGATGATGGTCAGCAGCACGATGGGCAGCACGCGATAGCGCCATTCGCCTTCGCCCCAGCCGCCGGCCGGCAGCCAGCCGTGTCCTTCGGAAGTCTTCAGCAGGATCGCGAAGATCCACACCAGCACCGGCCCAAGCACGAAAGGCGGCACCACGTTGCCGAGATTGCCGAGCACCATCACGAAGTGATCGACGAAGCGGTCGCGCCGCACCGCTGCCACGGTGCCGAGCGCGACGCCGATCACGAGCGCGATCGGCACCGACACGCCGCCCACGCCGAGACTCACCGGCAGCGCTTTCCACACGAGGTCGTTGACCGACCAGTCGGCATAGCGGAACGACGGCCCGAGGTCGCCGTGCAGCAGCGAACCGAGGTAGTGGAAGTACTGCAGCCACAACGGTTCGTCGAGGTGATACCTGGCGTTGAGGTTCGCGAGCACGGCGGCCGAGAGTTGCTTCTCGGTGTCGAACGGGCCGCCCGGGGTGAGATGCAGCAGCAGATAGCACGCGGTGATCACGGCGAGAATCGTCGGGATCGCCCAGAGCGTGCGGCGCAGCGTATAGGCCAGCATGACGGTGCTCCCGCGCTTAGTGCTTGATCAGATACATGTCTTGCGTGGCGCGCTGATCGACGTAGTTGGTCGACGTGTAGCCGCCCACATACGGCTTCACCAGCCGGTCCGCCGAGTACTGGAAGAGCGGCACCAGCGGGTAGTCGTTCATCGCCATATCGTGTGCCTGCGTGAGCAGGGCGGTGCGCTTCGCGTCGTCGAGCTGCTGGTTGGCCTGATCGACCAGTTTGTCCACTTGCGGGTTGCAGTAGCGCTGATCGTTCTGCACGCTGTTGCAGCGGATCAGATCGAAATACGACATGGCGTCGTTATAGTCGACGAACCAGCCATCGCGCGAGGCCTGCACCTTGCCGTCGTGGCGCTGCTTGAGCAGCACCTTGTATTCGACGTTCTCCAGTTTCGCGTTCACGCCGAGCTTGGTGCGCCATTCGGAGGTGGCGAAGAGCGCCACCTTCTTGTGCAGGTCGTTGGTGTTATAGGTCAGCGTGAACGTGAGCGGCTTGGTCTCCGAATAACCGGCCTGCTTCAGCAGATTGCGGGCGTAGTCCACGCGCTTGGGCATCGGCCACGTGGACCAGTCGGGCTTGAAGACGGCCGCCCCTTGCGTGCCCTTGGAAATCAGGCCGTACATCGGCAGTTCGCCGTCCGCGGTGAGGCGCTGGGTCAGCAGGTCGCGGTCGAGCACCATCGAGAGTGCCTGGCGCACGCGCTTGTCCTTGAACAGCGGGTCTTCGTTATTCAGGCTGTAGTAGTAAGTGGCGATCTGCAGGCCGGTTTTCAGTTCGGAGCCGAACTGCCTGCTCACCTGCGCATAGATGCCGGAGGGGATCGAATACGTGTAGTCGAACTGACCAGCCTGATACATGCGCATGGCCGTTTCGTCGTTTTCGATCGGCAGGTAGGTCACTTTCGTGATCACGACCTTGCCGGCGTTCCAGTACGTCTTGCTCTTCGTGCCCACCAGACGGTTGCTCGGCTGCCAGTCCGTCAGCATGTAAGGCCCGTTGCCGACGAAGTTGCCCGGCCGGGTCCACTCGCCGCCGAACTTCGTCACGACGTCGCGGTTGACCGGCGCCATGGTCGGCATGGCGGCCAGTTGCGGGAAGAAGGCGGCGGGCACTTCGGTAGTGACTTCCAGCGTGTACGGATCGACGGCGCGCGCGGCGAGGCTCGTGAGCGGCGCCTTGCCGGCGAGAATCGCCTTGGCGTTCTTCACGAATTCGACCAGCACGGTGTACTTCGAGCCGGTCTTCGGATCGAGCACGCGCTGCCATGCATAGATGAAGTCCGCTGCCGTGACCGGCTGACCGTTGCTCCAGCGCGCATCGTGGCGCAGCTTGAACACCCACGTATCGGGCCCGGTGCGCGTCCACGATTGCGCGACGCCCGGCACCACCGCGCCGGCCGCGTCGATGCGCGTCAGGCCTTCGAACAGGTCGAGCGCGATCGTATTGCCGGTCCACGATTCGATATGCGCGGGGTCGAGCGATTCGGTTTCAGCCGGCACCTGCCGGGTGATTTCCTGGCTCGCGGCGAGCGTGACGCCGGCCGGCACGTTGACGGCAAAAGCGGACGGGGCAAACGTGAGGACGAGCGCGGTTAGCGCCGTCGCGTAGACGAACGGGGTTTTCATCGATTGAGATCGCAGGAAAGGTCGAGAGAGAAACGCGCTGGCGCCGGGGCGCCGGTCTAGCTGCGTTGCTCGGGCCAGGGCGGCCCTTGTTGCTCGTGTTGGTAGCGCGACATGCAGGATTCCTTACATTTCGTAATGCAGGCAATCCCTGGCCGGGTCGACCGGATAAGGTGCCTGCTCTTCAGAACAGTCTTGGCGTGCCCACCCAGACGACCACCGACTCGATGCGCGCGGTGTTCACCCAGCTGTGCGGTACCGTCGATTCGTAATGCGCGCTGTCTCCCGCGTGCAACACGAACGTCTTGCCTTCCAGTGTCAACGACACTTCGCCGTCGATCACATACATAAACTCTTCTCCGGCATGCGTGGTGACTTCGGAGCGCTTCTGCCCGGGCGGCATCCTCACCAGGATCGCTTCGAGTTGACGGCCGCCCGTCACGTTGGTCAGCCGCGCAAACAGATTGGCCGAATCCGCAAAACCGAAAAACCTCAACTGATCGCCGCGGCTCACGCAGCGTTCCTCGCTGGGTGTGTCGACGAAATACTGCACCGTGACCCCGAGTGCGTTTGCGATCCCCGCCAACGACGTGATGGACGGCGACGCGAGACCACGCTCCACCTGCGACAGAAACGGCTTGGAAATACCCGCCGCGGTTGCCGTGTCATCCAGCGTGCGCTTGAGGCGTTGCCGCAGCGCGCGGATCTTGCTGCCGATTTCTAGTGCCGGATTGCTCTTTTGAATTGTCGTGACCATAGCAGGAGGAAATTAGCCCGTCAAAATTTGTTTGATATATGTAAATATGTTTTGATTGCGGTCTGGACGGGGCAGCAGGTCTAATCCGCGCCGGGCGATGCAGGAGACCGCAATTCGAGATAGCACTCTATGTTGCCAGAATCGAAACTAAACCCGGCCAAAATGACCGTTTATTTCCGAAAACGGCAAAGCAGATGCGGAAATGGCTGCAGTATGCGCGCCGGTCAACGCGTCTATTCAATTTGCGTATCAGGAGGATTAAAGGCATGACACTACAGACTATTTTCGGCCGCAGGCGCCAATGCGGCAAAGCCGTAAGGCACGGTAAGCATAGGTTGTCGACGCGGAATCAGTGAATTCCCTGAGTGACTCGACATGCTTCTGTTTGCAGAATCAGCCCCGCTTGCGGAAGGGCGCGGGTGTGCATACCACACGCGAGTCAGGCCGCAGTTTCTCATTCCGCCCGCAGCGATCCTGTGCGGTGGAGCACTGTCCGGCACGTTCCAACCGAACACCTGCCGGCGTAAGGATATGACCATCACCGCCGATTTTCCCCGCCGCGGGCCGTGCGCCCGTCGCTGCCTCGCACCGCCGTCATCTGCGGGCCGCAGCATTTCCGTTCGCCACGATGCTTTATCATTGCGCCCGCTCCGCACGCCGGAGTTCGAGCCCGATGTGGCGCCGCGCGCCCCAAGGGCGCTCCCTGCGAGCCGTCCCGCACGCGGACCTGTTTCGTCGCGTATCGCGAGGCGCGTTTCCGTCCGATCCTCTGGTTTCTCTGCTGGTTTGGGGCTCCGTCGCGGATGAGTGCGTTCGCGCCGACGCCAACACATAGGCATGACGTCGCCGGCTGTCTTTCCAGATTCCGTTTCACGCGCCGCGCGACCAGCTCGCGCGACGCTGCAACCGTTTGAACAAGAGGTACATGATGAATTCATCCAATCCGCCCGGCGCGCGCGTGTCGCAGACCCGTTCGTTTTCGACGGTCTTTCTGATCGAGATGTGGGAGCGCTTCGGTTACTACGGTATGGCCGCGCTGCTGGTCCTGTTCATGATCGACAAGCTGCAGTTCAGCGACAGCCACGCCACCCTCACGTGGGGCGCATTCACGGCACTGGTGTATGCGTCACCTTCGATCGGCGGCTGGATCGGCGACAAGATTCTCGGTGCGCGCCGCACCATGATCTTCGGCGCCGGCGTGCTGTCGGTCGGCTATTTCATGCTGGCGCTGCCCAACGACCAGCTCGCCTACATGTACGCGTCGCTCGGCGTGATCGTGGTGGGCAACGGCCTCTTCAAGGCCAACGCCGCGAATCTCGTGCGCCGTATCTATGAAGGCGACGACGCGCGCATCGACAGCGCGTTCACGATTTACTACATGGCGGTCAACATCGGCTCGACGGTGTCGATGCTCGCCACGCCGTGGATCAAGGACCATTGGGGCTGGCACACGGCGTTTGCCGTCTGCTGCGCGGGAATGCTGCTGTCGGTGCTGAACTACTTCGTCATGTTCCGCACGCTCGCGCATATCGGCTCCGCGCCGGACGCCGAACCGGTGCGCTGGAAGCGCGTCGGCGCGGTCGCGCTGGGCGGCCTCGCGCTCGGCGCGGCGACCATGTTCGTGCTGCAGCACAAGGCGATCGCGGTGGCCTGCGTGTACACGGCGGGCGTCGCGATTCTGGCGATCTTCGGCTACATGCTGGTGAAGTGCGAACGCTCGGAGCGTTCCGGTCTGGTTGCCGCGCTGATCCTGACCGCGCAGGTGATCCTGTTCTTCGTGTTCTACGTGCAGATGTCGACCTCGCTCACGCTGTTCGCGCTGCGCAACGTCGATCCGCGTTTCATCCTGTTCGGCCAGACGTGGTTCACGTGGAGCGCCGCGCAATTCCAGGCGCTCAACCCGATCTGGATCATGTTGCTGAGCCCGCTGCTCGCGCTGCTTTATACGAAACTCGCGAAGAGCGGCAAGGACGTGCCTGTAGCGGTGAAGTACGCGTTCGGTTTCGCCGTGGTCGCGGCCGGCTTCTTCGTCTACGCGGCGAGCGGAAATTACGCGGTGAACGGGCGCGTGTCGTCGTGGTTCATGGTGGGCGGCTACGGCCTGTATTCGCTCGGCGAACTGCTGGTGAGCGGTCTCGGGCTCGCCATGATCGCGCGCTACGTACCGGCGCGCATGAGCGGTTTCATGATGGGCGCGTACTTCGTCGCGACCGGCGTGTCGCAATATCTGGGCAGCGTGGTTGCGAATTTCGCGCAGATGCCGGCGGGTGACATGGATCCGCTCGAATCGTTGCCGCTTTACACCAAGCTGTTCACCGGGTTGGGCTGGCTCGCGGCGGTAGGCGCGCTGGTGGCGGTCCTGCTATTGCCGTTGATGCGCAAGCTGTCGCGCGAACATCAGCGTTGCAGCGACGAAGCCCGCGAGAGCGCACGGCAAACCGCGGCACTGAACGGCGTGGTAGCGGAGTAATCCGCCGCAACGCCGGTAGCGGCGCGAAGGCGCCGCCGAACGGCATGAGTCGATCTTCCTCGTAAATGACCACGCCGACAGCGGCGACAGGGGTAAGCTTACGATCGACAGTGGTCCTCCGAAACAACTGTTTGCCGGACACTTGAGGTAGCCACCCGGATGGAAATCCATATCGCGGTCGAAGGGCATCACGATCTGTCCGGACAGATCTATCGGCAATTGCGCGCCGGCATTCTCGAAGGGCGCCTTGCCGGTGGCACGCGCCTGCCGTCCACGCGCGATCTCGCCACGCAACTGGGCGTTTCGCGCAAGACCACACTCGACGTATTCGAGCGGCTGCTCTCCGAAGGCTATCTCAGCGCCCGTGCCGGCTCGGGCACTTTCGTTGCCGACGGCCTGGAGCGTTTGCCGGTGGAGCGCTCCTCGCATGCGCGGGCGGTGGAATCGTCGCGCGAGCGGGTCAGGGCGAAGACCGCCGCGCGCGCGCAGCCGCTGTGGGAAGACATGCCCGAGCGCCTGGCGTTGCCGCGGCCTTTGGCGCTGTTGCCGCAGGACTTCGTTGGCGGCGCGACGGATAAGACGCTGTTTCCCTTCGAGGTCTGGCGCCGCTGCGTGAATCGTGCGTTGCGCGCGCAATCGCGCGGCCCCGGCACATATCGCGATGCGGCCGGCGAGCAGGAGTTGCGCCTCGCGATCTCGCGCTACCTGGCCTTCAACCGCGCGGTGGCGAGTAACTGGGAAGACGTGATCGTGACGCAAGGCGCGCAGCACGCGCTCGATCTGCTTGCGCGCATCAGCTTGCGTGCAGGCGAAGTCGCGGCGATCGAGGATCCCGGTTATTCGCCGGCCCATGCGTGCCTGAAGGCCACCGGCGCGCGCGTGGTGCCTGTGCCGGTGGATGCGGAAGGCCTGATCGTGAGCAAGCTGCCGGACAAGGCGCGGCTCGTCTACGTGACGCCTTCGCATCAGTTTCCGCTCGGCATGCCGATGAGTCTGGAGCGCCGCGTCGAATTGCTCGAATGGGCGCAGAAGCGCGGCGCGGTGATCATCGAAGACGACTACGACTGCGAGTACCGCTTTGAAGGCCGGGCGATGGAGCCGCTGAAAAGCCTCGACCGCGCCGGCCTCGTGGCGTACGTGGGCACGTTTTCAAAGACGATCTTTCCCGAACTGCGGGTCGGCTACGTCGTGCCGCCGGCCTCGCTCTATGGTCCGCTGCTCAAGGCGCGCCAGATCACCGACTGGCACGGCTGCACGCTCACGCAAACCGCGCTCGCGTCCTTCATGCTCAACGGCGACTTCGCCAAGCACCTGCGGCGCATGCACAAGATCTACGCGGCGCGCCGCGCGATGCTGCTCGCCCATTTGCACGGCGGCCTCGCGCCCTGGTTCGAACCGATCGTGCCCACGGCCGGCATCCATATGGCGGCGCGCCTGAAAGCGCCGCTGACGGAGCAGGCCCTGGTGAGCGCGGCGCGTGAAGCATCGATCGGCTTATATGGGCTCGCGGCTTTTCATCTGCGCGTCAAGGCGCAGCCGGGCCTGATCTTCGGCTACGGCAATATTGCAGTCGAGGATATCGATGCGGCGCTCACGAAGCTCGCCGGCATTCTCCCGCGGCTCGTGCAATAAGCACGCGAGCCGCGACGTCTTTTTTGCGATGATCGAGCGGGTCGCGGCAATCCCCCGGCGCAGAAAGTGCCGTTATTCATGCATCGAAATGACTTGTAACGTACGTTACGCGTCCGTGTCGCGAGCTCGCCGACGCACGTTTACCCGCTAAAACAAGCATCAAAATGTGTTGTGCAGTCTGCGCCGCGCAACAAACCTTCGCTGTTATACATAAAAGAGTCGCGCAAATCGCATTAGCGCTTGTAGAATCCGGCGTTGAAGCGTGCGCATACCGTGCACGCTTCGTGCAATTCACTGACCACAACAGGTAGGAGAAACATGCCGACTTCCGCAAAAAAGGTGGCCAAGAAGGCTGCTGCCCCGGTACCGACCAAGAAGGTTGCTGCAAAGAAAGTTCCTGCGAAGAAGGCCGTCGCAGCTAAGAAGGTCGCCGTGAAGGCGTCCAGCGCTCCGTCGCCGATCAAGGACACCTTCACGAAGGCCTCGCTGGCTGCACACGTCGCTGAACGCGCTGCTGTGGAACCGAAGACCGCCAAGGCCGTTCTGGCCGCGCTCGAAGACACGATCCTCGGCGCCGTGCACAAGAAGGGCGCTGGCGAATTCACGCTGTCGGGTCTTCTGAAGATCGTCGTGCAAGCTGTGCCGGCGAAGAAGAAGCGCTTTGGCAAAGACCCGTTCTCGGGTGAAGAGCGTTGGTTCCCGGCCAAGCCGGCTAGCGTGCGCATCAAGGCACGTCCGCTGAAGAAGCTGAAAGACGCTGCTGCAGGCTGATCGCGTTTCATGCGTCGGCGTTGTTTTAACAATGGTTGACGCTTGAGACACCCGAGGGACTTTTCCTTCGGGACGATCCGCAGTACATGTTGTCTGAATCCCCGTGGATGCAAATTCACGGGGATTTTTCATGCGCGCTCGTTGCGCGCGCGAACCGGTGCGCGGGCCGAGGAACGTGCCTCGGGCGCGCACCGCGGTGCTGCGCATGCACCGTACTAGCGCATCATGGGCCGCCGCAGTACGATGGCAGCGGAGCCTTGCCGGTCGGGATGCGCTGTTCGCGTGCATGCACCGTGTTTACTACGCGAAAAGCTCAATGGCATAGCGCTTGCTTGATCGATTGTCGAACACCGAATGCGCAGCGCATTCGCCTTCTATCCGACAACAAGAGCGGGGCGTGACATGCGATGCTATGACGAGATGCGTCATCATGACGATGCCGTGCGGCCACACTACGCGCGCTTTGAGCGGTGGCTGGTGAAGCAGGGCAACGAGGCGATCGCACGCAAGCGTGCGGAAGCCGACCTGCTGTTTCGCCGGGTCGGCATTACCTTCGCGGTGAACGGCGACCTGTCCGGCACCGAGCGGCTGATTCCATTCGACCTGATTCCGCGCATCATTCCGCGCAACGAATGGCAGACCCTGGAGGCCGGGTTGCGCCAGCGGGTGCAGGCGCTCAATCTGTTTATCCACGACGTCTATCACGATCGCAATATCGTGCGCGCCGGTATCGTGCCGGCCGAGCAGGTCTTTACCAACGCGCAATACCGGCCTGAAATGCAGGGCGTGAATGTGCCGCTCGGTGTTTACGCGCACATCGCCGGTGTCGACGTGGTGCGCGCGGGCGACGAAGGCGAGTTCTACGTGCTCGAAGACAACCTGCGAGTACCGTCGGGCGTCTCCTATATGCTCGAAAACCGCAAGATGATGATGCGGCTTTTCCCCGAGCTTTTCGTGCAGAACCGCATTGCGCCGGTCGCGCATTATCCCGATCTGCTGCTCGATACGCTGCGCTCGGTCGCGCCCGAAGGCGTCGACGATCCGGTCGTGGTGGTGCTCACGCCGGGCATGTACAACTCGGCGTATTTCGAGCACACCTTCCTCGCGCAGCAGATGGGCGTGGAACTGGTGGAAGGCAAGGATCTGTTCGTCGACGACAACTATGTGTTCATGCGCACCACGCAGGGACCGAAGCGCGTCGACGTGATTTACCGCCGCGTCGACGACGATTTTCTCGATCCGCTCGCTTTCCGCAACGACTCGGCGCTCGGCGTGCCGGGTCTGCTGACGGCGTACCGCGCCGGGCGCGTAGCGCTGGCGAATGCAATGGGCACCGGCATTGCCGACGACAAATCGATCTACCCGTACGTGCCGGAAATGATCGAGTTTTATCTCGGCGAGAAGCCGATCCTCAACAACGTGCCCACGTTCCAGTGCCGCAAGCCGGACGATCTGGCATACACGCTCGCGCATCTGCCGGAACTGGTGGTCAAGGAGGTGCACGGCGCGGGCGGCTACGGCATGCTCGTCGGGCCGGCTTCGACGAAGGCCGAAATCGAAGCCTTCCGCGAACGTCTGATTGCGCGTCCGGGCGGGTATATCGCGCAGCCCACGCTGGCGCTCTCCGCGTGCCCGACGTTCGTCGAAAGCGGCATCGCGCCGCGCCATATCGACTTGCGTCCGTTCGTGCTGTCCGGTAAGACCGTCACGATGGTCGCCGGCGGACTCACGCGCGTGGCGTTGCAGGAGGGCTCGCTCGTCGTCAATTCGTCGCAGGGAGGCGGGACCAAAGATACATGGATGGTCGACTGACGCGGTTGCCGATGCGGTTGCAATGCTTTACGCAACCGCGCCTGCAACCCAACGCGCCGGGGCGGCACGTGATACGCAACACGCGCGCCACCGGCGCATACGGATAACCAGCGCGGGCCTTTTACTTCGACGAAGGCCTCGCGTCATCAGATACGGAACGCCGTCATGCTAAGCCGAACCGCCGATCACCTTTTCTGGATGGCCCGCTACATGGAGCGCGCGGAGAACACCGCCCGCATGCTCGATATCAACCTGAAGGCGCTGCTATTGCCGCAGACGCCCGAACAGGAGGCGCGCGCACAACGCTCGGTGCTGCGCATTTCCGAACTCGAAACCGCGTTTGCGCAACGCTACGACGAACCGACCCGCGAGCACGTGCTCGATTTCATGGTGGCGGACGCGACCAATCCGTCGAGCATTCACTCGTGTTTGCAGGCCGCGCGCGAAAACGCCCGCGCGGTGCGTGGCACCTTGACGACCGAGTGGTGGGAAACCATCAACGATACGTGGCTCGAATTCAACGAGCGCATTTCGTCCGGACAGGCGGCGAACAATCCCGGCGCGCTGTTCGAATGGGTGAAGTTCCGCTCGCACCTCTCGCGTGGCGTGACGATCGGCACCGCGCTGCAGGACGACGCATTCTTCTTCACGCAACTCGGCACCTATCTGGAGCGCGCCGACAACACCGCGCGGATTCTCGACGTGCGCTTTGCCGACGTCGAACCGAATTCACGCGACGCCGCGCGCCAGCTCGAAGATTTTTATTACTGGACCTCGATTCTGAGCTCGGTGTCGGCGCTGGAGATCTATCGCAAGGTGTATCGCGACGTCGTCACGCCGGCGCGCGTGGTCGAACTGATGATCCTGAATCAGCAGATGCCGCGTTCGCTGCTGGCGTCGCTCGAAGGCGTCTGCGCGAATCTGGCGATGCTGCGCACCTCGGGTTCGAACCAGTGCGAGCGGTTCGCCGGCAAACTGCGCGCCGAACTTGTGTATTCCGACATCCGGCAGATTTTCGAGGCCGGCCTGCACGCCTATCTGACGCAGTTCCTCGCTCGTGTGTTCGAGCTAGGCAATCTGGTTGCGCGTACCTATCTGATGCTGCCAGTCGCCTGACGGAGTTTTTTATGTACCTGACGATCCGCCACGACACGTCCTATCGCTACGAAGCGACTGTCCATTATTCGATCCAGCAACTGCGTCTGACGCCGTCGAGCGGCGCCTCGCAGGTCGTGCGGCGCTGGAGCATCGACGCGCCGGGCAAGCTCGACGCGACTTTCGACGCTTACGGCAACGTGCTGCACACACTGGTCATCAACAAGCCGCATAGCGAGATTCGTCTGCATGTGGCCGGCGAGGTGGACACGATCCCGCTGATCGACGGCTATCTGCCCGACCCCATCGGCCCGATTCCGCTGGAGCATTTCACCTGTTCGACGCGGCTGACCGAGGCCGATGCCGCAGTCCGCGAGCTCGCCGAATCGGTGCCGAACCTGGCGAGCTCGGCGAACCTGATCGCGCTGTCCGAACGGATCGTGCAGCGCGTGAAGTACAACCCGGGCGTCACCGAAGTCACCAGCACGGCCGCCCAGGCGCTCGCGCTCGGCAACGGTGTGTGTCAGGACCACGCGCATCTGATGCTCGCGTGCTGCCGCGCGCGAGGCATTCCGGCGCGCTACGTGAGCGGCTATATCGAGCCGGGCGATGTGCCGCACGCTGCCAGCCACGCCTGGGTCGACGTATGGCTGGAGGGCACGGGCTGGATTTCCATCGATGTCACGCACGCCGCGTTCGCCAGTGAAATCTACTGCCGTCTCGCTGTCGCTCGAGACTATGAATCGGCCGCGCCGGTGCGCGGCCGGCGTATCGGCGGGCTGGAAGAACAGCTGAAGGTGTCCGTGATGGTCAGTGCGCAACAGCCGCAATAGCTGCGGAGAGAGGGTGACGGTCCGGAGAGGCCCGCTGGAGGCGCTAGTGAGCGCCAGCCCTCACAACCCATTCAGATTGGGCCCGCAAAGGCCGTAATACGGAATAGGGACGCATGCGCGCGGCATTACAATAGCGCCATTCAGTGGTTTTTTTGCAGGTACCTTTCCTTATGACTTACTGTGTCGCGATGTCCGTCGACGACGGTCTCGTGTTCCTCTCGGACACGCGCACCAATGCGGGCGTCGATCACATCAGCACCGCGCGCAAGATGTCGGTATTCGAGCAGCCGGGCGAGCGCATGCTCGTCCTGCTGGGCGCCGGCAATCTGTCGCTTACCCAGGCGGTGCTGCACGAACTGTCGGAACCCGCGGATCCGTCCCAACCCACGCTCTGGAGCGCGCCCACCATGGCCGACGCGGCCCGCGTGATCGGCCGCGCGGTGCGGTGCGTGCATCAGCGCGAGGCCGAAGCGTTGCAGGAATTCGGCGTCGATTTCAATTGCAGCTTTATTCTCGGCGGGCAGATCGCCGGCAACCGGCCGCGCCTGTTCATGATCTACGCGGCGGGCAATTTCATCGAGGCGTCGGCGGTGAATCCGTATTTCCAGATCGGCGAGGCGAAGTACGGCAAGCCGATCATCGACCGCGTGCTCACGCCGTCCACGCCGCTCGACGAGGCCGCCAAGTGCGCGCTGGTCTCCATGGACTCCACGCTGCGCTCGAACCTGTCGGTCGGGTTGCCGCTCGATCTGCTGGTCTATCAGAAGGATGCGCTGCGCGTCACGCGTTTCGTCTCGATCGATCACGACAACGCGTACTTCGAGATGATTCACCGTACGTGGGGTGAGCGGCTGCGCCAGGTGTTCGGCGAGATTCCCGACCCGGACTGGCAGGATTCGCCGAACGTGCCGTTGCTGCAGCGCGAGCGGGCGCTGGTGCTGTATCGCGCGCCGGTGGGCGCCGACGGCATCGAGCATGAACTCCACGCGAAGCCCGCGCAGACGCTGGCGCAGGCGGAGAAGGGCAAATCGCAGCGCAGGTAGGCTGTGCCGGCGAGGCCGAGGTCCGCCTTCCGTGATGAAGAAGCAGCCGTATAAGAAGCCGCTGTAGCGAAACAAGGTCGTCAGGCGCCCCAACCGGGTTGCTGGCGGCCTTTTTTGCGTCGTCCGGTGCGCGGGGCGGCCGCGTATCTGGCGAGCCGAAGCATCTGCGAGTGTGCGAGCGCGGTGCCGTGACGCGGGCCTGTATTGCAGAAGAAGTCTCAGCACGAAAAAAAACCAGCCACAGGCTTCTCGCCCGTGGCTGGTCTTCAACTGCGTGTTGCTTCAGCAGTCCGTCAAGTCAGATTAGAACTTGTGGCGGATGCCCAGGCTGACCAGTTCTTGCGAGCTGGAAGCCGAGTTGTAGCTATACGAACCGATTGCTGCGCCTGCATTGACCAGCGTGCCGTCCGCGGCGCGTTGCTGGCCGCTTGCGTGCTGATATGCGCCAACCAGGTAGATGTCCGTGCGCTTCGACAGGTTGTAGTCGCCGCCCAGGGAGACCTGGTGATACGTTGCGCCCGAATCGCCGCTAGCCTTGGTGTAGGTATAGCCCACGCCAACCAGCATTGCCGGCGTTGCCTGGTAACCCAGGTATGCGGCGCCGATGTTGTACTTCTCGGTCGAACCGAAGCCCGAGTTCGCGTCCGGCTTGTACTGCGCGTTGCTGTAGCGCAGGTTGGCCGTGAACGGGCCCGTGACGTATTGCACGGCGACCGAAGCGATGCCGATCGACTTGGCTGCCACGTAGGCACCGTTGACCTGGTTGTCGAACGTGCCGTCCGACGTGCTGCCGTTCCAGCCCACCGAGCCTGCCGACGTGCGGCTAGCCAGCGTGTTGCCGTTGTCTGCGCGGAAGTAGCCGGCAGCAACGCTGAACGGACCCGTTGCGTACGTTGCAGCGCCCGACCACGTTTGGCCCGAACCCGTCTGGCCAGCCACGCCGCCCAGAGCGTACATGCCTTCGAACTGGAAGCCGCCCCACACCGGCGAGGTGTACTTGATGGCGTTGTTCGTGCGCGAGGAGTTGTCGTTGTTGTCGACGTCGCCCGGCGTGGCGAAGGTCGAACCGAAGTAGTTGTCAGCCGTCAGCGGCTGAACCATGTCGACCAGCGGATCGTATTGACGACCCAGCGTGAACGTACCCCATTGATCGCCCGTCAGGCCGACGTAGGCTTGACGACCGAACATCTTGCCGCCTTGACCCAGCTTGCCGGTGTTGAGGTCAAAGCCGTTTTCCAATTGGAAAATCGCCTTCAGGCCGCCGCCGAGATCTTCGGTGCCTTTCAAGCCCCAACGATCGCCTTGCAGGTTGCCGCCGACCAGGCCGACCTGATTCGCGTTCTTGCCGGAAGCGTCGACCGTGTTGTGGGCGAACTGAACCGATTCATCGATCAAGCCATACAGGGTAACGCTGCTTTGAGCGTGTGCGACGCCAGTGACGCCGAGGAGCGCCAGCGAGAGGGTAGACAGTGCGATTCGTTTCATCCATTTCTCCACGCAGATGATTAGTTTGTTGTTGCGGGAAGGAGAATAGCGCAGAGGTCTATCCGCTAGAACTGGAAAAAAAAGACTGTCTCCAAAAACTGACAACCGACGCAAAGCCTTGTATTTAAAGCGCGTTAACGATTATTCCTGTTTCAGCAACATTTATTCCCTAGCCAAGCATTATTGTTGTTTTGTTGACAGTGACGACTCTGGCACCTTCACTTTCGACACTTCCTTGAAGGTGCTTCGTAATCTAGTCGTCTAGTTTTTTTGGTCGCTTTGCAGGATCTGCATAAAAATTGCGATGCGTTTTGCTTGACGCAGGCGCTGGACAGGTTCGTCGTGCTGTGGTCAGGCGCGACCATGTTGGTGCATAGGTGCGGCCAGACGGGGTCCGGTTGAAACGCGAGGCGTCAGGAATTGCGCTCGCTGTCGCTATCGCGGGCGTTGCGGCGCGCGACGGTCGCCGCTGCCAGCCCGGCAGCCGCGGCCAGCAACATCGAAGGCCACGGGTGCCGCCGCACGTAGCGATCGGCCGCGACGGCTTTGCGGCTCGCCTCGATCAGCGTGTCGGCGGCGATGCGGGTCGCTTGCGCTTCGGCCGAGACGACGCTGCGGGCGAGTTTGACCGCAGTCGCTCGCGCTGACGCCGTGTTGCCGGATTGCTCCCGAAAAGCCGACGCCGCCGTACCGCCCGGCGCGTTTGCAGTTGCGTCGCGCCCGGCGGCGGCGAGCGCGGCGTCGCTCGAAGCGGTGTGCGCCTGTGCGGCCATGTGGGGCGCAGCATCCGCACTGACCGTCGATGCCGCCAGCACCGACGCAAGCTTGGCGCGGCTGCCGGGCGGCGTGTCGTCCTGCATGCCCCAGCCTCCGCGCGGGTCGTGCATGCGCCCGCGCGCCGCCGAAAACTCCGCGCCGAGCAGCAGCACAGCGGCCGAGAAGTACAGCCACATCAGCAGCACGGCGAGCGAGCCGGCCGCGCCGAACGAACTGGCCATCCCGGCGTGCGCGATATAAAGGGCGAACAGCTTCTTGCCCGCGGAGAACAGCACGGCGGCGACAATCCCGCCGACAAACGCATCGAGCCAGCGCACGCGAGCGTCCGGCAGAAACTTGAGCAGGCCGGCGAACGCACACGCCAGCACCAGCAAGCCGACGCCGAGTTGCAACAGGTTGCCGATCACGACGTACGGCGAGTCGCCCCAGAGCCACTTGCCGACGAAGGTGATGATCGTATCGAGAACCAGCGAAACGATCAGCAGGAACGCGACGCCCAGCACCAGGCCGAACGAGATCAGGCGCACGCGCACCAGCGCGATCACGCTCGACGACCGCGGCCCCGTATACGGCCACACTATATTGAGTGCGCTATTGAGCGACGAGAAAGTGGCCGAAGCGCCGATCGCCAGCATCGAGAACGAAATGATCGCCGCGATGCCGCCGGCGCTGCCGTTGTGATGAGCGTTCTCGACGATGGTCTGCACGCCCGCGGCGGCCTGGTCGCCGAGCAATCCGTGAATGTGGTCGAACAACTCGCCGCGCGCGGCTTCCGCGCCGAAGACCCAGCCGGCCACGGCGATCACCATGACCAATGTGGGCGCAAGCGAAAACGCGGCATAGAAGGCGATGCTTGCGGCCATGGCCGCGCAGCGGTCCTCGGCAAACTGTCTGAAGGCGCCGATGGCCCAGTTGGCCTGCTTGCGGGCCGCCAGTTGCAGGTTTTCGGCGGAAAGCGTGTCCATGTCCATGGTCGTGTTTCTCAAGAGGTGCTGACGCCGCGCGGGCAAGGCGATAGGGCGGGGTGAACCGCGGGGGGAACCGTCGAGGCAGCCTTGACGCAGTCTTCGCGTGAAAGCTTTCGCAAACCTTGTGCCTGTCACTATAACAAGCGGGACCGGCGTGCGCGGAGCCCGCGCACCTCGGCTCAGGCGTGCCGTTAGAATGCCGGGGATCCTCATACACTTTGCTCGCCATGCACTCGCACGAACTCATACAGCAGTTGGATGTCATTCCGGCCGAACAATTGGGCACCCATTTGCCCGCGCATGTCGTCGAGCAGTTGCCGGCGCAAGGCGTGACGGTTTTCTCCGTCTCCGACGACGCTTCGGATACCGCCGAATTCAGCGCGCGCTACGGTTTCGGTCTGGAAGACTGTGCGAACACCATCGTGATCCGGTACAAAAAGGAGGGCGCAGAGCATTACGCAGCGCTGGTCTCGTTGGGTTCGCTGCGTTTGGACATCAACGGCGCGGTGAAGGCGGCCCTGGGCGCGCAACGGCTTTCGTTCGCGAAGCGGGAAGCGGCCGTGGAGCATAGCGGCATGGAGTTCGGCGGTATCACCGCCTTCGGCTTGCCGGCCGACTGGCGCATTCTCGTCGACGCCGCCGTCATGGAGCGGAACCAGATCGTCATGGGCGCGGGCGTGCGAGCCGCCAAGTTGTTGCTGGCGCCGGACGTGTTGCGTCAGTGGCCGCGCTGCGAAGTCGCATCGCTGACGCTGCCGGCGGAGTAACGCCTCGCTTGCGGCCTGCGTGTGCGATCCGGTTGGGAGACGGCGCCGTCACGTCGGCCACTCCGTGGGCCGCGCTAGCTGGGTCCACCAGGTCGGGGGCCACGCCAGCCGGGTCCACCCGGTCACGAGCCGCACCAAATCAGGTCCACCCGGTCATGAGCACGCCCGTCGGGCCCGCCAGGTCGCAAGTAGCGCCAGCCCGGTCCACGCCTTGGCCGTGTGGCTGCGGCCGATCGGCAAGCCCTGAAGTTTTTTCCCGTTCCGCCGTTAATCCTGAAGATGGACATGAGCCGCCTGGGCGTCCGCCCTGGCAGCGCGTCGACGACAAGTACAAAGGGATACGGAGATGGAACGGTTTCGCCTGAAGGTGCGGCTCTGGCTCGCGCTAGCGGTAATGTGCATGGGTATTCTGGCAATCGGCCTGTGGGGCGCGTTCAAGACGCGCGACACGATGATCGCCGATCGCCAGGCTGAACTGAAGAGCGTGGTCGGCGTCGCGTATAGCGTGCTGGATCGCTATAACGGCCTCGTCGCCTCGGGCGCCATGCCGCTTGCCGACGCGCAGCGCACGGCGATGGCCGATCTGCGCGCCATGCGCTACAACGGTGCCGGCGGCTATCTCGTGCTCGAGGACGCGCAGGCCCGCGTTCTCATGCATGGCGTACGCGCCGACCTGGAAGGCAAGGACATGAGCGGCTTCACCGACCCGCAGGGGCGCCACGTGTTCAAGGACGGCTCCGACCTCGCCGAGCGCGAAGGCGAAGGCTTCATCCATCTGCAGTTTCCGAAGCCCGGCTCCAATGAAATGGCGCCGAAGATCAACTTCGTGCGGCTGTACAAACCGTGGGACTGGACGATCGTCACCGGCGTATTCACCGACGATATCGACGCCGCGTTTTACACGACGCTCGTGCAGTACGTGGGCGCCGCGCTGATGCTGTGTGTGGTGGTGTCGCTCGTGATCGGCGTGATCCTGCGCAGCATCCTGCGGCAACTCGGCGGCGAACCGGCGTACGCGGCGCAGATCGCTGCCCGCATTGCCGACGGCGAACTCGACCTGGTCGTGGAGACAAAGGCGGGCGACGAAACCAGCCTGCTCGCGGCAATGCGGCGCATGCAGCAGCGCCTCGCGCAGGCGATCGCGCAGATTCGCGGCGGCGCGACGCTGATCTCCACGGTGTCCAACGAAATTGCCGCCGGCAACGCGGACCTGTCGCGCCGGACCGAGCAGCAGGCCACCGCGCTCGGCGAAACCGCGTCGAGCATGGAGCAGATCACCGCGACCGTGAAGCAGAACGCCGACAACGCCAGGCAGGCCAGCCAGCTCGCGCATAACGCATCCGAGACGGCGGTGCGCGGCGGCGAAGTGGTCGGCCAGGTGGTCGAGACGATGCGCGGCATTTCGCAGTCGTCGCACCGGATCGGCGACATCATCGGGGTGATCGAAGGCATTGCGTTTCAGACCAACATTCTCGCCTTGAACGCGGCAGTCGAAGCGGCCCGCGCCGGCGAGGAAGGACGCGGCTTCGCGGTGGTGGCCGGCGAAGTGCGCAGCCTCGCGCAACGCAGCGCGGCGGCGGCCAAGGAGATCAAGACGCTGATCGAGGAGTCCGCGGCACAGATCGAAGGCGGCTCGCAGTACGTGAGCCGCGCTGGCGAAACCATGCAGGAAGTCGTGCAGGCGGTGCGCCGCGTGACGGACATCATGGGCGAGATCAGCGCGGCTTCGGTGGAGCAAAGCTCGGGCATCGAGCAGGTCAACATTGCGGTGGCGAGCATGGATCAGACGACGCAGCAGAACGCGGCGCTGGTGGAAGAGGCGAGTGCCTCGGCGGATGTGCTGAAAGCGCAAACCGGCCAGCTCAGCGCGGCGATTGCCGCGTTCACGCTGCCGGAAGGCCGCTGACTCGCGGCACGCGGCTGGGCGAAGCGCGCAGTTCGTTACGCCAATGCAATTCCGGCGCGACTCAGCAGACGCTGGTTGCGCTCGGACAGATTCTTCATGCGCAACTGTTTGCCGGCTTTCCGATAGCGCTCGACGAGGCCTTGCAGCGCCGCGAGCGCGGAATGGTCCGCCAGCAGCAGATCGCGGCAATCGATCGTGACGCGCTCGGGATCTTGCAGCGGGTCGAACAGCTCGTGAAAACGGGCGGTCGACGCAAAAAACAGCGTGCCGCGCGGCGCATAGATCTTGTCGTCGGCGCGATCTTCGACATGCGCATGAATTTCGCGGGCGTGCTGCCACGCGAAATTGAGCGCGGCGATCACGACGCCGCATAGCACGGCGATCGCCAGATCGGAGAACACGGTGATGATGGTGACCGCCACGATCACCAGCGCGTCGTGGCGCGGCACTTTGCCCAGCACTCGTAGCGAGCCCCATGCGAAGGTCTGCTGCGCCACCACGAACATCACGCCGACCAGCGCCGCCAGCGGAATGCGTTCGATCAGCGGCGACAGGAACAGGATGTACATCAGGATCATCACGCCGCTGACGATTCCCGACAGGCGCGAACGTCCGCCCGAATTGAGGTTGATCATCGTCTGTCCGATCATGGCGCAGCCGCCCATGCCGCCGAACAGACCCGAGGCGATATTCGCCGCGCCGAGCGCGAGGCATTCACGGTTCGGCTGGCCGCGGGTTTCGGTGATCTCGTCGGTGAGATTGAACGTGAGCAGCGTTTCCAGCAAACCGACGATCGCCATCAGCACCGCGTAGGGCAGCACCACATGCAGCGTGTCCAGATCCAGCGGGACGCCCGGCATATGCAGACCCGGCAGGCCGCCTGCAATGTGCGCCATGTCGCCGAGCGTGCGCGTGGGCAGGTGCAACACCTGCGTGAGGAGCCCGACGCCGACGATAGCCACCAGAGCGGGCGGCGCCGCGCGCGTGAGTCGCGGCAGCAGATAGACGATCGCCATGGTCAGCGCGACGAGTCCGCCCATCATTATCAACGCGCTGCCGTGCAGCCATTGCTCGCCTTGCGGCGTGCTCTGTCTGAAGTGCGCAAGCTGCGCCGTCGCGATGACGATCGCCAACCCGTTGACGAAACCGAGCATTACCGGATGCGGCACCATGCGGATCAGTTTGCCGAGCCGCAGCGCGCCGAATAGCACCATCAGGATGCCGCTGAGGATCACGGTGGCGAGCAGATATTGCGCGCCGTGTTGCACGACGAGCGCCACGATGACCACCGCCATCGAACCGGCGGCGCCGGAGATCATGCCGGGGCGTCCGCCGAACAGGGCCGTGATGGTGCAGATGAAGAAAGCACCGTACAGGCCCATCAGCGGATTGAGATGGGCGACCAGCGCAAAGGCGATGCATTCCGGCACCAGCGCGAAAGACGAAGTCAGTCCTGCAAGGACATTGCTTTTGATGCCGGGCAGCGCGGCAAGCCAGCCGTGAGTGGGACGAGCGGTGTTCATCTTCAGCGAGGTGGGAAGTCCGGGCAAACAGCGTGCATGGATACGAGACGCGCGGCTTCGAACAGGTGAATGTCCCGGCCTGAGTTGCAGCGCTGGCCGGGAAGATGACAGAAGGGCTGGATTTTACAGCAGTGCGGAGAAGGTGGCCGGTAATGCGTTCAGTGAGCGGACAGTGGCGCCAAGGGTTCGCGTCGGGTCAGGAAGGGGCCCGCTGTAGGTGTCCACGCGGCCCCCGACGAATGGAGCGCGCATGCCGCGCAGCCGGTCAGGCGGCTGCGCGGCATGCGCGTGCGCTCAGATCATCAGGCGCGAGACTTTGGTGCCTTCGAGCGATACGCCGGCCATCAGGCCGCCGTTCGTCAGGACAAAGGCTTCGACCGGGCTGGTGGCGGTCGAGGTGTCGACCGCTCCGTTCGCGCCGACCTTTAGCACGGCGACGGTCGCGTCCGCGCCGGCTGCCCACCCCTGGCTGCCCAGGAATTTGTCGAGCGCGTCCTGCGTCATGAAGAGGAATACGAGAGCCTTGGACTGCGCGCCGATCTGCAAACCGAAGGAGCCCGCAACGGTGCTGTAATAGCCCGCCGTGCGGCCGGCCACGCGCAACGCCCCTTCGCCGTACTGGCCGCCGACCCAGAAGCCCGCCGAGATCACAGACGGGAACACCAGAATGCCGCGTGCTTTCGCCACCAGTTCGCGCGAACCGTTGACGTTCGCGTAGAGACGCGAGAGCGTGGAATCGACTCCCGCATTGATCGTGTCGCGCTTGCCGGCGTTGGCTGAAGACGATGCGCTCGAAGACGGCGACGTGGTCGTGCAGCCGGCGAGGCCAAGGCCCGCCGTGGCGAGGGCGGCGCTGGTGGTCATGATGAATTGTCGTCTGCGCATGTTGTTTTTCCTTGTGCGTTATTAAGTTATGAAGGCTGGGTTTCTCGTTTCCAGGCGAGCAATCGTACCGTGACGCAGGTGAACCGTACGTACGTCGATCAGCATTTAGCGTGCCTAGCCCCCGCATTTGCGTGCGTATTGGCGGGTCGGGCCCGCCGGCGCGGGAACGGGCGCGCGAATCTCGCGCCGTTCCTCGTGCTTCTATGACTACACCGACGGTCGGATGTTCTGGTTGCAGCGGAACAGGTTGCGCGGATCGTAGCGGTTTTTTACCGCGACCAGCCGTTCGTAGTTCGGCCCGTAGGCGTCGGCGACCCGGCCGCCTTCCTCCTGCGTCATGAAGTTAACGTAGACGCTGCCCAGCGCGAAGGGTGCCGCCGCGTCGAAGAACGCGCGAGCCCACGCGATGCAGCGCTCGTCGTCGCTTGCGTCGTCCCACCGGCCGTGCACGTTCATCGCGTACAGCGTGTCGCGGCTCGAATAGGCGGTGGCTTCCACGGCCACGCGCTGGGTCTGCGCGCCGATCTGTCCGAAGAAAATCTCGCATTGCGGTGACGGCAACTGATCGATCGCGCTGAGCAGCGCGTCGACGAGCCCGTCCTGAATCTCGCCGAGATTGTGCGATTTCCAGTAATTGCGCGCGCCTGGCGTGAGTAGCGGGTCGAACGCCTGCTGCCACGCGACAAACGGCATCGGGCCGAGATGTTCACCAACCGGCGTGCCGAATGCGCGTACGAATTCCACCGCGGCCGGACCGCTTTCGACGGGCCCTGTATAGCACATCGCGAACACGATCACCGGTTTGCCGTGCACTTCGGGCGGCAGAAACGGCAGCGGCGGCGCGAGCCGCAGCACGGCCCACACACTCAGTTCCTCCGGCATGCCGGCGTTCGCCGCGCGGTATTTGAGCAGGGCGTCCCGTGCCTGTGTGAGCGGCAGGACGACGAGGCCGCCGTATACCAGCGGTCCCACCGGATGCAGAGCGAACTCGAATCGCGTGACGACGCCGAAATTGCCGCCGCCGCCGCGAATCGCCCAGAAGAGATCTTCGTGCGAGTCGGCGCTCGTGTTGAGGAATTCGCCCTCGGCGGTCACGACGTCGGCGGAAACCAGATTGTCTATCGTCATGCCATATCTACGGCTCAGCCAGCCGAAGCCGCCGCCGAGCGTCAGGCCCGCGACGCCGGTGGTCGAATTGATGCCGAGCGGAGTGGCGAGCCCGAATGCCTGCGCTTCATGGTCGAAATCGTGCAGCGTCGCGCCCGGTTCGACATAGGCACGCCGTGCCGTGGGATCGATATGCACTGATTTCATCTGCGACAAGTCGAGCACCACACCGTCGTCGCACAATGCGCTGCCGCCAATGTTGTGGCCGCCGCCCCGAATCGCCAGCGACAGGCCGTTGTCGCGCGCGAACGCCACACCCTGGCGCACGTCGGCTACGCCCGCGCAACGCAGAATGACTGACGGATGCCGGTCGATCATCGCGTTCCAGATGCTGCGTGCCTGATCGAAGCTGGCGTCGCCGGGCAGCAGAACCTGTCCCCGGACAGCAGTTTTCAATTCGTCGACGGCGCTGCTGGACACAATAACCATGGTTCATCTCCTGAGATAGTGGAAGACGCTCGCAGAACACTATTCAGCTGGCCAGAGCAAATCGGAAGTGTCCTGAAAGGTTGTTTTGCGTCCAGTAAACGAGCCTGCTTCCTGAAGTCAAACAGAGGTAAACCCGCGTTTTTTAGCGGCCGTGCGCGAGAGCTCGCGCGACAGGCATCCGCGGGCCGCGCCGGTGACGATGACTCGTCTCGATGCCGCGGATGGTGGAAATGCTTCGGAAAAAGCCGCTGCCAGGAAGTGTTGGTTGTGCGGCGGTGTGGTGGTTGCATAGCGACACTTTCCAGTTCGACTCGCCGAGGCTTGCGCGGGCGACATGACTGGACGCGTTTGCTATTGGGATGGTGGGCCGCGGCCGTGCGCGGGATGTCTGCCTGAAGCGGCGGCGCCCGGTTCCTCGTCTTTTGTCGCGAGAGTGGGTTTTTACCTCTTGTGATGGCTCGCGACTGCGCTCGTTTATTCACTCGCCGTTTTTGTGTTTTGCTGAATCACCGAGGAATGATGACTCAGAGTAGGAAATCCTGAGTTGCGCTGTCTGTGTGATTGCGCTCACTCCCATCTCGATAGTGGCTTTTTTATGTTCGGAGAAACACATAGCGTTTCTTTTTCGCTATGTGACGGCAACGGCGATATCGGCTTGATGCATTCTGCGAGGCTTTGGCTCCAGTGCGAAGTTAATAGTTCGGAGTGCGTATATAAAGGGAGGAATTTCCGGATTTTGATGAAACGGTAATTGACGATCTCTGACAGTTCGGGCGCGCAATTAATCGCTAAAGAAGTCGGCGATGTCACATTGCGTGGGCTAGCGCACGGTCACTGAATGGCGCTCCGCATAACTTCAATGTCCATCAGGCCCAGCTGTGTCCATTTAAAAATCAGTTCGTGCACAGCCAATCGTTTCTCTCGAATCACGTTGAATCGGACCGGGGTTTTCCGCGAGAGAAATGCCGGATGTCATGCGGTTTTGTGTGACGCGCGGCAAAGACGACTGGGTGTTGAAGTTTCATTTTTAACAGTGAACAGAGAGTCACTTGTTATCCAGGCCGGTCTTTCAAGGCATATAGTTAGGAGAATGAAATGAAAAATAGAAACGGGGATGCTCTGGCGTTGGGGACGCGCCGGGCGGTATTTGCAGTTGCCGTGAGTTTGTATGCGGCGATGGCGGGTGCGCAAACGAATCAGGCGCCGTCTGCCGCGCCGTTGGTCAGTCCGTCGAGGATGATGGTTGCGCAAGCGTTGCCGATTGATTGTCCGTCGTTCGACGCGCCTGGCTGCAAGCGGGAGAGCGATGACATGGTGACGCCCGGCGGAATTGGAGTCGCTGCGGCGGCGGGCGGGTTGGGATCGCTATCGGCTGCGGGCTCGCAAAGCGGCAGTGGCGGCGGGACTTCGTCGGCAGGGGCGGCAGCCGCGGGCAGTGGCGGCGGGAATGGTGGGACGAACTCTGGCTCGGCGGGACTTGGTGCCGGGAGTACGGGCAGTGGCGGCGATGGGAAGGGAGGCGCGGGAGCGGGTGGTGGTGGGACTGGGGGTGGTGGGACTGGGGGTGGTGGGACTGGGGGTGGTGGGACTGGGGGTGGTGGGACTGGCGGTGGTGGGACTGGCGGTAGTGGGACTGGCGGTGGTGGAACTGGCGGTGGGGGTGATGGCGGGAATGGTGGTGGCACCGGCGGCGACGGTGGTCATGGCGACGGTGGTCACGGCGACGGCGGTCATGGCGACGGTGGTCACGGCGACGGCGGTCATGGCGACGGTGGTCACGGCGACGGCGGTCATGGCGACGGGGGTCACGGCGACGGCGG
>Ga0255336_100517_pt1 | contig 56628 bp, 47 predicted proteins | sample MeOH1_35cm_T3_17_FD_189102 | JGI IMG/M metagenome (GOLD analysis project Ga0255336, IMG submission 189102) | Sandy soil microbial communities from University of British Columbia, Vancouver, Canada - MeOH1_35cm_T3_179 | ecosystem: Engineered > Artificial ecosystem > Sand microcosm > Unclassified ... | reverse complement strand
GAGCTGCTCGGGAGAGGGAGGCGCGGCGCTGAGCCGCAGAGACTATGGCGAGACGATCGCGCATCTGACGGCTCCCACGCGGTATCCGTACCAGTTTGCGGCGAACTATGGGAAGTGGGCGGGGTTTCCGGGCAAGGCTCCGATGGATGCGAATATGCTTGTCGCGCTGATCGCGCCTCGGCCGCTTCTGCTGCAGACAGGAAATACGGATTACTGGTCCGATCCGAAGGGCGAGTTTCTGTCGGCTGTGGCTGCGGGGCCGGTGTACAAGCTGCTGGGCAAAGATGCTCTGGATACGGAGACGTGGCCGGAGGCAAAGCAGCCGATTTTGCATGATTTGAGCTATTACATGCACGATGGCGGGCATGGGATGGTGCCTACGGACTGGAATGTGTATGTGGATTTTCTGAAGATGCATCTGCACCCGGAGAGGTAAGGATTTTCGGGTGCCCCTGGCATCCTGCAAAGGAAATACAGGGATTCTTCGCTCCGCTCAGAATGACGGTCCACAAATCAACGGTCCACCAATCGTCAGAATGGCTGGAATAAAACGAGGCTGCTTAAAGGCAGCCTCGTTTACTTTGATCTGGTTTGGATAACCGGTAAAACCAGTTTGCCGGTTACTACTTCTTGGCGGTCTCGAAGCGCTTGTTGACCTCTTCCCAGTTGACGGTGTTCCACCAGGCGGCGAGGTAGTCGGGGCGCTTGTTCTGATACTTGAGGTAGTAGGCGTGCTCCCAGACGTCGTTGCCCAGGATGGGGTAGAGGCCCTGCGAGAGCGGGTTGTCCTGGTTGGCGGTGGTGACGATCTCGAGCTTTCCGCCCTTGAATACGAGCCAGCCCCAGCCGGAGCCGAACTGCTTCGCGGTGGTCTCGTTGAACAGCTTCTTGAAGCTCTCGAAGTCACCGAAGTCGGCCTTGATCTGGTCGGCGATGGCGCCTGTGGGCTCGCCGCCGCCCTTGGGCTTCATGATCTGCCAGAACATGGTGTGGTTGACGTGACCGCCGCCGTTATTCTGCACAACTTTGCGCACATCTTCTGGGATAGCGGCCAGGTCTTTGATGAGATCTTCGGGAGATTTTGCGCCGAGCTCGGGGTGCTTTTCGATGGCGCCGTTGAGGTTGGTCACGTAAGCCTGATGGTGCTTGTCGTGATGCAGCTTCATAGTCGCTTCGTCGATGTGGGGCTCAAGCGCGGCGTAGTCGTAGGGCAGAGGGGGAAGTTCGTATGCCACTGTGTATCTCCTGTCGTGTACGGTTCGTCGGCCGCGGCTGTGCGGACCGGGTTTCAGGTTGTTCAGATGCCTCTGGCGCCGGACGCGATGCAAACCGGCGCGCTCGATCAACAGTCGTGACCTCGGGACATCATAGCGCAACTGAAAGAATTGACATGCCATTCACCTCGGCCGAGTAGTACAGCAGAAGAGATTTTGCGTTCTAATAGCATCCATGACACCTCTTTCGGCGAACTACCGCTGGCTGGACGATGATGGACCGGCGTTCGGCGCGCCCGGGCTGGAACCACGATGGACCTCGAGCCGCAAGGATGCAGTGGGAACGGCGTATTCGGCCTCGAGCCGCGTCTGGTACACGCTTTCGCACGGCATTCTGAATGAGATTTATTTTCCGACGATCGATCGTCCGCAGACGCGCGATATGGAGCTGCTCTTCAGCGATGGGGAGACGTTCTGTCATGAGGAAAAGCGGGATCTCGAGTACGAGTTCGAGTATGTGGACGGCGCGGCGCTGGCGGTGCGGGTAAAGGCGCGGGAGCGTGGCGACCGCTATCGGGTGACGAAGGTCTTTATCTCAAATCCGCACTTTCCTGCGGTGATGATGCACGTGAAGATCGAGGGCGATGAGGACGTTTTGCAGCGGATGAAGTGCTATGCGCTGCTGGCTCCGCATCTGAACGGTGGTGGCGCAGGGAACTCAGCGCGTAGCGTGGATGTTGCCGGAAAGCGCAGCCTGCTGGCGTGGAAGGGCAATACGTCGCTGGCCATGGGAGCGGATTGCGGCTTTACACGGTCTTCCTGCGGGTATGTGGGGACAAGCGACGGTTATCAGGACTTGTTCGAAGACATGCGCATGACGTGGCAGTTCGGGCAGGCGATGGACGGAAACATCGCCGTGATGGGCGAGATCGACATTGCGCAGCATCGTGAGTTCACGATTGCGATTGCGTTCGGCGACGGACATCATGCCGCCTTGACGGGCATGTTGCAGAGTCTGGCGACGCCGTTCTCGGATCATCTGAAGCGCTTCCTGCTGCAGTGGGGAAGAGTGTCGTCGCCGGAGCGGCTGGCGAGCGCCGCCACCGATGGAGGATGGCTGGCGAGGATCAGCCATAACGTCCTGCTGGCGCATGAGGACAAGAGCTTCTCGGGTGCGTTTATTGCGTCGGCTTCGATTCCGTGGGGTTCTTCGAAGAGCGACAACGATCTCGGCGGGTATCACCTGGTGTGGACGCGGGACATGGTGCAGACCGCGACCGCTCTGCTGGCGTGCGACAGAGAAGATACAGCCCTGCGCGCCCTGGTGTATCTGGCCTGTACGCAGCGGCCGGATGGAAGTTTTGCACAGAATTTCTGGATCGACGGAACGCCGTACTGGCAGGGGATTCAGCTGGATGAGGTTGCCTTCCCGATCATGCTGGCGTGGCGGTTGTGGAAGCGGGACAAGCTGGGGACGTTCCAGATATTTCCTTTTGTCGAGCGCGCGGCGTCGTTTCTGGTGAAGTATGCACCGGTAACGCAGCAGGAGCGCTGGGAGGAGACGGCGGGCTATTCGCCTTCGACGCTGGCGGCGGTGATTGCAGGGCTGCTATGTGCTGCGGATATCGCACGTGCGCACTCATCGCTGGAGCTGGCCGGATTTCTGGAAGGTTACGCGGATTGGATCGAGGCGCATCTGGACGAATGGACGACGACGAGGGACGGCGTTCTGCATCCGGACGTGAAGTACCACTATATGAGGATTAATCCCCCGGCTCCCGGCGAGCCATTTCACGACGATACCGTTCCGGTGGGGTCGTTCCGTGTGGCAAACCGCAGCCCGGAGGAGAGGAACATCTTCGAGGCGCGTGAGGTGATCGACGCGGGATTTCTGGAGCTGGTGCGATACGGTATCCGGCGACCGGACGATCCGCTGATCGTGGATTCGCTCAAGGTAGTCGATCATGCGCTGAGAATTGAAACGTCTCTCGGGCCATGCTGGCGTCGCTACAACCATGATGGCTATGGGCAGAAGAAGGATGGGGGGCCGTTCGACTGGTGGGGGCAGGGGCGCGCATGGCCGTTGCTGACCGGAGAGCGTGCACATTACGAGCTGGCAGCCGGGCAGAGCTGCAGCAAGCTGACGACGGCAATCGAAAATTTCGCCTCCAAGGGCGGCATGCTGCCGGAGCAGATCTGGGATGCTCCCGATCTTCCGCCGAATTTGTGCTTCGGCCGTTCCGCGGGTGCGGCACAGCCTCTGGTGTGGGCCCACTCGGAGTACCTGAAGCTTTTGAGGTCGTTGGCGGACGGTCAGGTCTTCGATCGAATCTCCATTGTTGCCGAGCGTTATGCGGTGCCGCCGGAGAAGAGGACCTTCCGTAATCACCGGCAGATCTATTCGGCGGGGAGACCGGTAAAGACGGTGCCTGCGGGGCATACGCTGCGCATCGTGGATACGGGGCACTTCCGGGTGGTGTATACGACGGACGGTTGGGCGACGACGAAAGAGGCGATCTCAAGGATGGTCAGCTCTACCGGGGCGTATGTCGATATTCCGACCAGCGCGGAGCAGGACGGCAGGATCATCTTTACGCAGGTCTGGCCGCAGGAAGGACAGCCGGACCGGTGGCTGGGAAGAAATGTGGAGGTAGAGATTATCCCTTCTTCGCCGGGGCGGTGAGGATGCGACAAGGACGCCTGCGCCTGTACACTGGGTAAGGCATTCGTCCTAAACCGAAAAACACGCGAATCGAGCGCCGCCATGTGCGCGCCTGAACCTGAAAAGGAAAAAGAAAAGAATGAGCGAACAGCAGACCGATCAGCAGAATGCGCTTGACCAGCTCTCCATCAATGCTCTCCGTTTTCTCGCCGTCGATGCGGTGGAAAAGGCAAAATCGGGCCATCCCGGCGCCCCTCTGGGCTGCGCTCCCATTGCCTACCTGCTCTACCACAAGCTGATGAAGTACGATCCTTCGGACCCGAAGTGGATCGACCGCGACCGTTTTGTCCTGTCGAACGGACATGCTTCGGCGCTGCTGTATGGCGTTCTGCACCTGGCAGGCTATGACCTTCCGATCTCTCAGCTGGAGCAGTTCCGTCAGTACGGATCGCATACGCCGGGACATCCGGAGTACGGTGAGGCTCCAGGCGTCGAGGTGACGACCGGCCCGCTGGGTCAGGGATTCGGAATGGCCGTCGGTATTGCGACCGCCGAGAAGCACCTTGCCGCGGTCTACAACCGCGATGGACACTCCATCATCGACCACTTCACCTACGTTCTCTGCGGTGACGGCGACCTGATGGAAGGCATCTCGCACGAGACGGCTTCGCTGGCGGGAACGCTGGGACTGGGCAAGCTGATCGTTCTGTACGACGACAACCTGATCTCGCTGGATGGACCGACGGAGCTGAGCTTCACCGAAGACGTGACGAAGCGCTTCGAGGGCTACCACTGGCAGGTGCAGATGGTGGATGACGGGAACGACCTCGTCGCTCTGGAGGCCGCGATCAAGGCGGCGAAGGCGGAGACGACGAAGCCCTCGCTGATCCGTGTGCGCACGGTGATCGGCTACGGCAGCCCGAAGGCGGGTACGAGCAAGGTTCACGGTGAGGCTCTGGGCGCCGAGGCTGTGAAGGCGACCAAGAAGAATCTCGGCTGGCCCGAGGACAAGACCTTCTATGTTCCTGAAGAGGCCGCGAAGAACTGGGCCCAGGCGAAGGAGAAGGGCAAGAAGGCTCACGAGGAGTGGCAGAAGGGCTTCGAGGAGTACAAGAAGGCTTATCCTGAGCCGGCTGCTGAGTTCGATCGTGTGATCAAGGCCAAGCTGGCCGATGGATGGGAGAAGAAGATTCCCTCCTTCCCGACCGATAAGCCGGTGGCTACGCGCAACGCTGGTCAGATCGTGATGAACGCGATTGCGGGCGTGGTGCCGGAGCTGTTTGGCGGCGCGGCTGACCTGACTGCTTCGACCAAGACGATCTTCAAAGACTCGCCGAACTTCCATGTGGATCCGAAGGGCCGCAACGTCTTCTTTGGTGTGCGCGAGTTCGGCATGTGCGCGATGGTCAACGGTATGGCGGCTCATGGTGGCCTGATTCCGTTCGGCTCGACGTTCTTTGTGTTCTCGGACTATGCGCGTAATGCGATTCGTCTGGCTGCGCTGATGAGCGTGCACTCGCTGTTCATCTTCACGCACGACTCGATTGGCCTGGGCGAGGATGGACCGACGCACCAGCCGGTGGAGCACCTGATGTCTCTGCGCCTGATTCCGCAGCTCACGGACTTCCGTCCTGCCGATGCGAACGAGACGGCGGCCTGCTGGCAGATCGCTGTCGAGCGCAAGAGCGCGAGCTTCATGGCTCTCTCGCGGCAGGATCTTCCGGTGATCGATGCAGAGAAGTACAAGGTGCACGAGGGTGTGAAGAAGGGCGCGTATGCGCTGGACAACTCGGGCAAGGACATCATTCTGATTGCAACGGGATCTGAGGTCTCGCTGATTGTGAAGGCCGCTGAAGAGCTGAAGGCTGCCGGAATCGGTGCATCGGTGGTCTCGATGCCAAGCTTCAAACTGTTCGACGAGCAGGATGAGGCTTACAAGGCCAGCCTGTTCCCGGAGAATACGCCGAAGCTGGCAGTGGAAGCCGGTGCGACGATGGGCTGGTACAAGTACATCGGCCACAACGGTGGCGTGATTGGTCTGGATCGCTTTGGAGCTTCGGCTCCGGGTCCGATCGCGATGGAGAAGCTGGGAATCAGCGTCTCTCATATCGTCGAGAAGGCAAAGCAGTTGGTAAAGAAATAAAGGCCGGGGCGGGGAGGATAAACTCTCCGCCCTTTGTTTCATCGGCTGGATTCGCGTCCGATGGCAAGTGACGAGCATCCAAAGGCAGAGCGCAAAGGACGCGCCTACTTTGTTGGGGAGATTATGGAAGTCCGCGGGGATTGTCCGCGGATCTGGACGAGCAGGACACCGTTCTCAAAGGAATCGCCCGAACGTTGAGGATATGGAATGGCAGAGATAAGTAAGCCGCGCACCTGGTTTATCACGGGAAGCTCGACTGGATTCGGTCGCTTGCTGGCCGAAGAGGTCTTGCGAAACGGCGACAACGTGGTCGCTACGGCGCGCAAGGTCGAGCAGGTTGCGGATCTTGAACAGAAGTATCCGGATCGTGCGCTGGCTCTTCCCCTCAATGTAACGAAGCAGGAACAGGTAGATGCAGCGGTCGAAAAGACGCTGGCCAGATTTGGCCGTGTCGATGTACTGGTCAACAATGCGGGCTATGGGGTTACGGGAGCGGTAGAAGAGGTTTCCGACGCAGAGCTGGAGCCCATGTATGCGACCAATGTATTTGGCCTGCTGCGCGTGACGCGCGCATTTCTTCCTCAGCTTCGCAAGCAGCACAGCGGTCATATTCTGAACCTGTCCTCGATCGGCGGCCTGACGGCTGGCCCGGGATGGGGACTCTATCAGAGCACAAAGTTTGCAGTTGAAGGTCTGTCCGAGGCTCTGGCGCAGGAGGTTGCGCCACTCGGCATTCGTGTCACCATCATCGAGCCGGGACCGTTTCGTACGGATTTTCTCGGGCGCTCCGGCGTTGAGGCTTCCAGTCAGATCGGGGATTACGACACGACTGCGGCCAATGCGCGCCGGTATCGAAGCGATCAGCATGGTCGTCAGCCGGGAGACCCGCTGAAGGCCGTGCGGGCGATGATTCAGGTTGTAGATTCACCAAATCCTCCGTTGCGATTGCTCCTGGGAGCAGTCGCGTTGAAGCGTGTGCGGCAGAAGATTGAAGACTGGCAAAAAGAGATTGCGGCCTGGGAGCCGGTTACGGTGGGTGCGGATTATCCAGAGGGGCAGTAACTCTTCTGGTCTATTTGAGGATGCGCTGATGCGCATGACTGTTCAATACGGCATCGCCGTGCAGCAAGGAAAGGAAAGACAATGGAATTAGGACTTATCGGGCTCGGCAAGATGGGCTTCAACATGGCCGAGCGGCTGCGGCTGGCCGGACACAAGGTCGTTGGTTTTGACTTCAACAAAGAGGCGACGGCGAAGCTTACCGAGTCTGGTTCGCTGGGCGTGAACTCGCTTGAAGATCTGGTGAAAAACCTCTCGGCTCCGCGTGCTGTGTGGATCATGGTTCCGTCGGGCGATCCGGTGGATCAGACCATTGCGAAGCTCGAGGCCCTGCTTGAAAAGGGCGACACGATTATCGATGGCGGCAACTCGAACTATAAGGACACGCAGCGACGTCACGCCGAAGTTACCAAGAAGGGCTTCGAGTATGTGGACTGCGGGACTTCGGGCGGGGTGTGGGGCCTGAAAGAGGGCTACAGCATGATGATCGGCGGAGATAAGGCTCCTGTGGAGCGGCTGAAGCCGATCTTTGAGGCGCTGGCTCCTTCGCCGACCGAGGGCTGGGGACATGTTGGGCCGTCGGGTTCTGGCCACTTCGTCAAGATGGTGCACAACGGAATCGAGTATGGTCTGATGCAGGCTTATGCGGAGGGCTTCTCGATCATGAAGGCGAAGGAAGAGCTCGGGCTCGATCTGACGCAGATCTCGCACATCTGGCAGAAGGGCTCGGTAGTGCGTTCGTGGCTGCTGGATTTGACGGCGGAGGCTCTGGATAAGAATCCAACGCTGGCCGGGCTTGAGGCCTGGGTTCCGGACTCAGGGGAAGGACGCTGGACAGTGACTGAGGCGATCGACCTGAACATCTCGGCGCCGGTCATTACGGAATCGCTGATCCGCAGGTTGCGGTCGCGCGAGGAGAACAACTTTACCGATCGCATGATCTCGATCATGCGCGGGGCCTTCGGCGGGCACGACGTCAAGAAGGCTTAACCAGGAGAGTGTAAGGAAGATCGATATGGCTACGACACAAGTTCAAGTAAGTCCCGATAAAGCGGCGGCCGCTCGCAGCAATGAGCGCACGCCGGACCCGTGCATCGTCGTAATCTTCGGCGCGTCGGGCGACCTGACCAAGCGCAAGCTGCTGCCTGCGCTCTACCACCTGGAGCAGGCTAACCTGCTGCCCAAGGACTTTGCTGTGGTCGGCGTCGCTCGCCGTCCGCTGGAATCGAGCTTTGCCCCGGATATGAAGGAAGGCATCATCGCCGGCGGCGGAGTGGAGGACAACGATCCCAAGCTGGCTCCGTTCGTCGACCGCGTTCAGTATCACGCGATGAACTTCGACGATGCCGCCGGTTATGACGCTCTCAAGAAGAAGCTCTCGGAGCTGGACGGCAAGTTCAACACGAAGGGCAACCGTTTGTTCTATCTTGCAACGGCCCCGGAGTACTTCTCGGACATCATCAACTACCTGGGCGAGCATGGAATGGCGAAACCCGAGGAAGATAAGGACGGCAACACCCCCTGGGTTCACACCATTATCGAGAAGCCGTTCGGCCACGATCTCGAGTCTGCGCGTGCTCTGAACGATGAAGTCAACAAGGTCTTCGACGAGCACCAGATCTTCCGTATCGATCACTACCTCGGCAAGGAGACGGTGCAGAACATCCTCGTCTTCCGCTTTGCCAACGGTATCTTCGAGAACGTCTGGAACCGAAATTACATCGATCACGTGGAGATTACGGCTGCGGAGTCGATCGGTATCGAAGGCCGCGGACCGTTCTACGAGCAGGCTGGTGCATTGCGCGACGTGGTGCAGAACCACGTAATGGAGCTGCTGAGCTTCGTTGCGATGGAGCCTCCGGTCTCGTTCCAGGCCGATGCTGTTCGCGCTGAGAAGGTGAAGGTATGGAAGGCGATTTCGCCGATTCATCCTGCCGATACGATTCGCGGACAGTATGGACCGGGCATCGTGGACGGTAAGTCCGTTCCGGGCTATCGGCAGGAGGATCGTGTGCATCCTCGCTCGCAGACCGAGACCTATGCTGCTCTACGGCTTGAGATCGAGAACTGGCGATGGGCGGGGGTTCCGTTCTACATCCGTGCGGGTAAGCGGCTGGCCAAGCGCGTTACCGAGATCACGATTCAGTTCAAGCAGCCGCCGATGCTTCTGTTCAAGGGAGCGGAGTGTCATGGCGGCGAGGGCATCAAGCCGAACCTGATCTCGATGCGCATTCAGCCGGATGAGGGAATCTCGCTGCGGTTCGGCGCGAAGCTGCCGGGGCCGAGCATGGACATCAGCCCGGTGCAGATGAACTTCAGCTACGCCGATGCCTTCGGTAAGTCGTCGGCGAACGGCTACGAGCGTCTGTTGCTGGACGCGATGCTTGGCGATGGAACGTTGTTTGCGCATCGCGATGGCGTGGAGGCTACGTGGGCGCTGATGACACCGATCCTGAAGGCCTGGGCGGAGACTCCTGTAAAGGACTTCCCGAACTACGCTGCAGGCACGTGGGGTCCATCGGCCGCCGATGCGTTGCTTGAGTCCGAGGGACGCAAGTGGCGTAAGCTCTAAACGCAGCCCTCAGCTTCCAGCCTCAGGTAGAGGCTGGAAGCTTTTGCGTGAGTGATCACTAGATAGCTTTTGGCTGGAGCTGAAAGCTAAAAGCCGGGAGCTGAATAAGAAATGCCGCGTCCTACGACTGTTACCTACCGTGTCTTCTCTAATCCGGCGGAGGTTGCGAAGGCAGCCGCTGAACTCTTTACTGCTTCTGTCACTGCAGCTGCGACGGCTCGAGGAGTTGCGCGTGTTGCGATTTCAGGAGGGACTACGCCGAAGGTGATGTTTGCTCTGCTGGCGTCCGAGCCTCTTGCGCAGCAGGTTCCGTGGGACAAGCTGGATCTCTACTGGGTGGATGAGCGTTGCGTAGGGCCGGAAGACGCGGACTCGAACTATCGGATGACGCGCGAGGCCCTGCTCTCGAAGGTGCCTCTGCCGGCGGAACGCATTCATCGCATGGAAGGTGAATTGGAGCCGGAGGAGGCTGCGGCGCGTTATGAGGCGGCGATCCGCAACGGATTCCGTCTTGAGGGCGCGGAGACGCCGACCTTCGATCTGGTGCTTCTGGGAATGGGAGATGACGGTCATACGGCTTCGCTGTTTCCGCACACTGAGGCTCTCGACGACATGACACACATTGTGGTGGCGAACCATGTCCCTCAGAAGGACACGTGGCGCATCACGCTGACGTGGCCGGTGATCAATCAGGGCAGAGAAGTGGCCTTCCTGATCGAAGGCGAGAAGAAGGCTCAGGTGCTGCACGAGGTCTTGCAGGGACCGTACCAGCCGGAGACCTATCCATCGCAGATTATTCGTCCGGCAAGCGGAAAGCTGACGCTCTTGCTTGATGCTGCTGCAGCGGCTAAGCTGCCACAACCGGTGAACGGAACCGGAACACTGGAGTTGAAATAGATGATTCTCGCTGGTGATGTTGGCGGTACAAAGGTCCACCTTTCTCTCTACGACTTTACCGGCGGTCAGCTGCATCCGATACGCGATCAGAAGTTTCCGGCGCACCAGTTTTCGTCTCTCGATGAGGTGGTCAATAAGTTCCTGAGCGGTGATGAGAGTACGCCCGCGACGAACAGGGCTGAGATTCTTGCGGCGTGTTTCGGCTGCCCGGGGCCTGTGCGCGATGGTCGGCTGAAGCTGACCAATCTGCCGTGGATGCTTGACGTGCGCGATCTCTCACACTCGCTTTCGATCCAGCATGTCTTTCTGATCAACGATCTCGAAGCCAATGGATATGGCATCCCTGAGCTTGCGCCGGAGATGATCCACACCCTGCATCAGGGAGACGCGAATGCTGTGGGGCATCGCGGTCTGGTCTCGGCGGGCACAGGGCTGGGACAGGCGTTGCTGATCTGGGATGGCAGGAAGCATAATCCCATTCCTTCCGAGGGAGGGCACTGCGATTTTGCTGCTCGCTCTAATCGCGAGATCGCTATGCTGGAGTATCTGCGCAGCACGCTGAAGGGACGCGTCAGCTTTGAGCGCGTGGTCTCAGGGCTGGGGATTCAGAACGTCTACCGTTTCCTGCGCGACGTTGAAAAGCTGGACGAGCCGAAGTGGCTCTGCGACCGCATGGCTGGTGAAGATCCCAATGTGGTGATTGGCGAATGCGCAGAGGATGGCTCGAGCTCGATCTGCTTCGAGACGATGAAGACCTTCGCCTCGGCCTATGGAGCGGAGGCCGGTAACCTGGCTCTGAAGGTGCTGGCCACGGGTGGCATCTATCTTGGTGGCGGAATTGCCCCGAAGCGGTTGAAGACGCTTCAGAACGGCTTCTTTATGCAAGCTTTTCTTGATAAAGGGCGTATGTCCCCGCTGCTGCAGTCGATTCCGGTGCGGATCATTCTGGATGAGACCTGTGCGCTGCTGGGAGCAGCTGCCTATGCAGAGGCGCGCGCCGCCGAGCTGAGCGGAATCTCGGAGCGGGCAGCTTCGATCGAGGCCTGACAGAACGTCTGTCCGTCACAAAATCCCGGATGTTTTTGTCCGTGCCGGATTCCGGGGCGAGTGTTCGCTATCCTGTATGGATTATGTTTTGGAACACTGTCCTTCGACGTTCTGCCTTTGGCTTAGCTCTCTTCTCTTCCGTTGCATCTTCCGCGCTGCATGCCCAGCGGCTTCCCGGTGGAGCGCATCCGGAGCACTACTCACTGGTTTTGACGCCTGATCTGAAGGCGGCCACGTTCACGGGCGAAGAGACCATCGACGTTGTGCTCGATGCTCCGAGCAAGACGATCACGCTGAATGCAGCTGAGATCAAATTCCTCTCCGTGAAGGTGGGTGCGCAGGCGGCGGAGATCTCCGAGGACAGCGAGAAGGAGCAGGCTACCTTTACTTTTCCGCAGGAGCTTCCTGCGGGTAAGGTTACTCTCGGCATCAGCTACACCGGTATTCTGAACGACAAGCTGCGCGGTTTCTATCTTTCGAAGACGAAGTCTCGCAACTATGCGGTCACGCAGTTCGAGCCCACGGATGCGCGGCGTGCCTATCCGAGCTTTGATGAGCCGGCGTTGAAGGCCACTTACGATGTCACGCTCGTTGTCGATGCAGGGGATACTGCGATCGCAAATACGCAGATCGTCTCCGATACTCCAGGACCCATCGCGGGCAAGCACACGTTGAAGTTTGCGACGACGCCGAAGATGTCGACGTACCTGGTGGCGTTTCTTGTGGGGGACTTTCAGTGCACCAGCGGCAAGGTCGATGGGGTGCCGATCCGTGCCTGCTCGACGCCGGATAAGGTAGCAACGACGAAGTTCGCGGTAGAAGCGGCAGAGTACATTCTGCCTTACTACAACAAATACTTCGGTATTAAGTACCCCATGCCGAAGCTGGACATGGTCGCGTTGCCGGACTTCGAGGCCGGTGCGATGGAGAACTTCGGCTGCATTACCTATCGCGAGACGGATTTCCTGATCGACGAAAAGACTGCATCGATTCCGGCGAAGAAACGTGTTGCGACTGTGGTGGCTCACGAGATGGCGCACCAGTGGTTTGGCGACATGGTGACGATGCAGTGGTGGGACAACCTGTGGCTCAACGAGGGCTTTGCTACGTGGATGGAGTCCAAGCCTGTGGCGAAGTGGAAGCCTGAGTGGAATTTTCCGCAGGATGACGCGGACGATCTGAACTCGACGCTGAACCTCGATTCGCAGGCAACGACGCGCACGATTCGCGCGCGCGCGGAGACGCCGGATGAGATCAACGAGATGTTCGACGGCATCGCCTACGGTAAGGCCGGAGCCGTGCTGGGAATGGTGGAGAACTATCTGGGCGAGGAGAAGTTCCGCCAAGGCGTGCACAACTATCTGGCCGCGCATCTGTATGCCAATGCGACTGCCGAAGACTTCTGGAATGCGCAGACCGCAAACTCACACCGGCCGGTCGACAAGATCATGCAGAGCTTTGTGACGCAGCCGGGCGTTCCCTTGCTCAAGTTCTCCCAGCAGAGCTCGAAGGAGGTTCCGCTGGCCCAGAGCCGGTTCTTTCTTTCAGGGGCAGCGGCTGGCAACTCTACGCAGAGCTGGACGCTTCCTGTCTGCATGAAGACCAGCGGCAAGCCGGTCTGCCATGTTGTAACTCCCCAGGACGCGGTGTTGGAGCTCCCTGCGAGCACTCCGTTCTTCTATGCCAATGCGGCGGGGAAGGGTTACTATCGCACTTCTTACACGACCGAACAGCTTCAGGCGATTACGGCGAAGGCAGAGACAGCATTGACTCCGCCCGAGAGGATAGGCCTATTGGGAGACCGGTGGGCGCTGGTCCGTTCGGGGCAGGGAACAACGGGTGATTACCTGAGCCTCGTTCTTGCGCTCAAGAACGACCCCAACGGTCTTGTGATGGGAACGGCCATGGCGGCGGTGAGATCGATTAATGGGAGGATCGCGACGGACGAGGATCGTACACAGCTCGCTGCGGTTCTGCGCCGTGAGTTTGGGACGGTCTATACGGCCTTGGGGCACCCCGCGCCTGGTGAACCGTACGATCGTCAAGAGCTTCGTGCGGAGCTGCTGAGTATTCTGGGAATCGCGAAAGATCCTGCGGTGCTTGCTGAAGCGAAGGAGCTCACGGATCGCGCCTATGCTTCAGGTGCGCGAAAAGATAAAGGGCTCGATCCGATTCTGACGGAGACGGCAGTTGCTGTTACGGCGGCGAACGGCGACGCGGCGCTGTATGACAAAGTGATGGCGGTCAGCAAAGATTCAAGTGACCCAAGGCAGCAGTCCGATGCGCTTCGGACACTCGCGATGTTTCGGGATCCGGCCCTGGTGACGCGCACGCTCGATTATGCAGTTTCAGGGCAGGTTCGCAATCAGGACAGCTGGGTTCCGATCTCCATCATGCTGTCTGGCCGCGACACGCGCGAACAGACATGGACCTATATTCAGCAACACTGGGACAAGGTTCATGCGCAGCTGACGACGAACTCGGGTTCGCGGATTGTGAACTCCACCGGTTATTTCTGCTCGGTCGAGAAGCGGGAGGAGGTGGCGAAGTTCTTTGCCACACATAAAGTGGATGCTTCAGAACGCACGCTCGCCAAGGCGCTCGATAGCATCAACGATTGTATCCATCTTCAGGCGACGCAAGAGCCAAGTCTGCATCAATGGCTTGCAGAGCAGGTGAAGTGAACATTCGTCAGGATTAGAGAGATAGCCCGGCAACGCCGAACGCGTTGCCGGGGCTATTTTTTGTCGTGATAAAGTGCGCCGGGTGAACGATCTATCTTGAGGGTTTGTCGTTCGAATTACGTGACACTCTCTACGGTGCTTGGTATGAAGCCGCGACGTAACCCGGTTCTCATCGTGTTCTTCAGCCTGTCAAGCGGTACTGCAAGTGCCACGCTGATGACGGTAATAATGACCAGGAGCAGCACCGGTATGACTTTGCCGTTCGGTGATCTACCCATCAAGCTGTAAACGAGCACAAAGAATGGTCGATGCAACAGATAAAGCGTGAAGGTGCTGTCAGCAACAAAACGGATGCGCGATGCGGCTGTCTTGGGCAGCGCAGGAATATGCCGATCCAAAACTGTCATGGTGAACAGAAGAACGACACTTAACAGTCCACCGACGAGATAGAAGCTTGGACTCAAACGGTCCAGCCAGGCGACAGGTCCAAGGTTCAGGATCTGATCCTTGAAGGGCAGAGCGTTGACGATCTGCTCCTGCACGAGTTGTCTCTGTCTTACGCTGGTGACCGCGATAAGGTGCAGGATGGGATGGCGCAAGGCCGCAAGGATGATTGCGGAGGCAGCAAGAATAATACCCGCAATTGGGACTGCTGCCCGTTGGCCATGCAACCATCGATAGACGTCGTAAAGCAGAACTCCGAACAGCCAGACAGGGAAGAGCAGTGCGATGGATGGTCCTGATATCAGCAGGATCAGGGGCACCAGAAGCCAGCGGGCCGTCTTTGTGTAATGGATGACTCCATAAAGAATGTAGTAGATCACCTCGAAGGTCAGGGACCAGAAAGGTGCATTGGAAAGCGGCGGCATGCCGTATCCCCAAAGGCCCGTGGTAAACGTCATGCTGGCCAGGAGCTGGCGGGGGACATCGATCCAGCGATAGGGGTCCGCGAAGTGATAGAACGCTGCCGGATGAACAGAGACGGCGATACCTTCGAAGATAACTGTAAGGATCAACGCGGGTATTGTTACGGAGTAGATACGCGAGGCACGATCGATCCAGTAATCGCGCGCGGTGGTTACTCGAGCCGTCGTAATGAAGCGAATGACGAATCCCGACAGCACAAAGAATACGCAGACAGCCATATTCCCGGCTGATTCCGGCAGAGGGTGCCAGGCTGGGGAGAAGCGGGTGATGTGAATATTGGCGACTACGAGCGCAGCGCTAAAGCGAATGATGTCAAGGAGGACTGAAGCATTGCGACCAAAGAAAGCCTTGGGGGTGCTTGTCTCGGGCATGGTTGAAATTATAGTGGAGACCTGACCGCAATCCACAATACCCCACATTGGTAGTAGGAGCAGGGTCTGCATCAACGGTATAGTGGATCGTTTGGCCGCAAGCCCTTGGTTTATTTAGGTTATAGAGCTCCTGCAATCCTGTATCTTTCATGAAGATAGGTCGACTGTGAGTCTGTCCGTCGAAGCTTATAAGCTGGAAACTTCGCATCGCGCAGCTTCGACTGCGAATCCAATGAAAGCTCAGCGAGGAAAGGATCTGATATGGGCCGCAGCTTCGCGCAGATCGCATTTACGCCTTTTGTCAAAGAGGAGCAGATAAAGCACGGCAGCCGCTCCCAGTATGAGCGTGTGGAGCAGCTAAGCCCTCCAGGCAACAAACTTACTGAGTACGAACGAGAGTTCGTCCTCTCTCGCGATTCCTTCTACATGGCGACTGTAAGCGAAACTGGTTGGCCTTACATCCAGCACCGCGGTGGGGAACCGGGCTTTCTGCATGTGCTGGACGACAGCACGATTGGCTTTGCGGACTATCGCGGCAATCGCCAATATATCAGCCTGGGCAATCTGGATCACGATGACCGCGTCGCTCTCTTCCTTATGGACTATCCTTCGCGCAGTCGTCTTAAGATACTTGGCCATGCCTCCGTGCATGAAGGGAAAGAGGCTCAGGAAGATATCGAGAAGCTCAGCACGCCACAAGAGAGGAAGATGGTTGAGCGAGCCATCCTGATCCATATCGAAGCATTCGACTGGAACTGCCAACAGTACATTACGCCGCGCTATACCGAAGAGCAGATTGTAGAGGTTATGGCTCCTATGCGTCAGCGGCTTGCTGAGCTCGAAGAAGAGAATAAGCGTCTTCGAGGTGAGGTCGCCGGTCTATCCGCGACGCGTTGAACGCTAAGAAGATGGAAGCTGTTTTTCGTAGCAAAGAAATCTCTGCCCCGGCCTTATCTGCAAAGCGATCTCACCTGCGAAACGATAACCCAGGCTGGGGAACAGCCGCTGTGTAGCCTGATTTTCGCTATTGGTGTCGGCTCGAACGACGAAGAGATTCTGTGCTGCCGCCACCTGTTCGGCTTTGATCATCAGTGCACGAGCAACGCCCGTGCCGCGAAAGGAAGGATCGACTGCGAGCCGATGTACGATCAGAGCCGGTTGAGTGTGGTCCCAATCCGCCTGCAGATAGTCAGGCTCGGGATCGCTTGTTAATGCGACAAATCCTGCAAGGGCTCCTTCCACCTCGGCGACCCATAGCTGCCTGCGTTCCATATCATTCAGAAAGACGGCCTCGTTAGGATAACTGTCATCCCACTGGAGGTTTCCTTGTGAACGCATCAGTGGCACGACACGGCTCACGATTGCCATAAGGGATGGCAGGTCATCTTGCTTTGCCAGTCTGGTCTGCATGTTTCAAGCCTATCAAGGCGCAGACCTACTGCGTAAGAGCTACATGATTCGAAAACGCTCTCGCATCAGACGCTGAAATCGCGGTTTCCAGATAAGGTCGTACGCAAGCTCCTTGCCGGGGAACATTGCCAGCGCGGCCTTTCGCGAATCCGCGATCATCTGAGAGGCCTCTTCGATAGAGAGGGTACTGTCCTGAGCGATAACCTGCATGACCATTCCCATCATCATCTGCATACGGCGAATAAGCTTTTGCTCTTCGGCCTGTTCCGTTGCTTCCGGCGCAACGATGTCCTTCTCCCTCTGATTCAGGTGTTGCTTATCTTCCATTGGGCCTTTGCCTCCGTTGCTCCCACGGTACTCCTAAAGGAAATTGCCTGCACGAAGAATGTAATCGCAGGAGTCAACGGAGGCATATAACCAGGTACATTACGATCCTGCAATTCGAAGATGAATGCGTCTGCGAAGCAGAGATGCTATTCCAACCATGCCGGTTCCTAATAAGAACAGCGTATCCGGCTCTGGAGTTGCGATGATCTGTCCTCGTATTTCGCCGCCCGGAAATGTCGCGTTATGTATGTTCGTATAGGCCGTGCCGTTGTTCATGCCTGCAATCAGCGCCGCCTCCGATCCTCCTCCGCTGAACACGAAGGTGGAGAGATCGATGGTGGTCATATAGGTTCCTGAAAGCGTAGTTGGGAAGTTTGCGAACGGAACCCAGACCGGAGCATTGGTGCCGGGTGCAGCGCAGCAATGGATATGAGCTGCGCTTGGCGTGCCGCCAATAAGGCCGGAATAAACGACATTGATCGTCAGGAGATCGCCGGTCAAGGAAAGAGATGCGGTGCCGGTTGCTGTCGATGCATTCGGAGGGTTCTCACCTCCTCCGCTCATAATCGCGGTATAGGTGAAGGTATCTGCAAAGGCTGATCCCGAGATACAGGTCGCTCCAGCCAGGATAAACATCATGAAGAAACGTTTCCATGCGGTCATATTTGATCCTCTCGAAATTTAGTCCAGAGGGGGCCCATGGTGCGCTTCTACTGTAGTCAACGCGAGAGTAGTTTGGCGCGTTATCAATTGTAAAAATCCTGTCGTTCCCATCCTTGCTAAGAAAGCAAAGATGTTAGATCACCGCATGCGGTTCGATTACCTGATGGAGGCGTTGAGTCCTTCTCCCAGTACTTCGTGAACCTTTCCATCTCGATCGAGCAGAAAGGTCGTAAGGCCGAACTCGTCAGTTCGATAAAGACGTGTTCTTCCGGCTGCGATGCGTGCGATCACCTCTGGGCGGGGATGTCCGAAGGTATTGCCCTTGCCTACAGAGACGACGGCATCTTTAGGTGTGAGCGCAGAGAGGAAATCCTGCGTTGTCGAGGTGCGGCTGCCATGATGTCCTACCTTTAGCAGGGTTACGGGAGAGAGCCCATGTGCAAGCATCGCCTGCTCACTCGGCGCCTCTGCATCACCCTCCAGCAACACAGAAGACTTGCCGTATTCAAGCCGCATTACCAGTGAATCATCATTAGCTGGTTCTCCTGCGTTGGAATAACTAGGCTCTGGCGCAAGTACGCTGACCTGCGATCCACCCCATTCCAGATGATTGCCGGCACGAAGATGTCGTATGACTACACCAAGCGCCGAGGCTTCGGCGAGAAGAGCACGGTATACCTGCGAATTGGGATCGACGGCGACCCATAGCTCCCGGGGTCTGAAGTTACGCATCACCGCGGACATGCCACCCATGTGATCGCTATGCGCGTGGCTCAGCACGAGGACATCGATCCGTCGGATTCGTCGAGACCATAGGTAGGGCGAAACAACCTCTTCCCCTACATCGAAGGCGCTTGTTGCGGCAGCGGCTTCATTGAGTCCGCCGACTGGACCTCCGGCATCTACCAGCAGGGTGTCTCCCTGTGGACTGACGACTAACAACGAGTCTCCCTGACCAACGTCAATGGCAGTGACTTCAAGTTGTCCGGGAGATGTGACAGGCATCTCCGGCCACAGGATCATGGTCAAGATGAGCGGCAGAGCAACTACGGCACACCACGCAGCGGAGCGTGATCTTCGTACGGCCCAGCAGCAAAGCGCCCACGCAATTATGGCCAAAACTCCGATCCACCATACTGGCGCAGGCGTTCGAAGATCTGCAAGTTGTACATGACTTGTACGCGTGATGATCCACACGACACAGTGCAAAAGAAGCGCTGTTCCGGACGCTGGAATGAGAGCAATCCATGGGCTGACGAGTGCGGCATAGAAGGTGATCACCGCTATGGGAGCAAGCAGGCTGACCACTGGAACTGTAAACATATTGGCTGGCAGAGCCAGGAGGGTGGCGCGATGGAAGTACACTGCCATCGGTAGAGCCATCACCATCTCGGCGACCAGACCGATAAGTACGAGCTCTGCGATGAAGAACAGACCGCGTAAGATGTACGCCGGAAGAGAATAGGACCAGCGTCCCAACGACCCTGACAACGCCTCTCCCCACATGCGCAGCATCACACGAAACTGAGCCAGTTCAGGAGAGAGAACAGGATCTATCCACAGCTCTCGCAGTCTTCGTGTGGAGCGGGCATAGGGTAGAAATGTTCGTTCCCCAAGAGGAACGGCGATACCGGCGATCGCAACGATGGCGAGAAAGGTCATCTGGAAGCTGGCCTCAAACAGGCTTGATGGCGACCATACAAGCTCCGCCAGTGCCGCGGCTCCCAACGCATTCAACACACTGCTCTCGCGTGAGAGGAGGCGCGTCAGCAGGAACACCGTCGTCATAAATAACGCGCGTTGCACGGGGGCGCCGAATCCAGTGAGAAGCGCATAGCAGGTCATCAACACGAGCGTGACGAATGTCGCGGGCCAACGAGGTATACGAAGTCTTTGCAGCAGCCAGAAGAGAATTCCGGCCAGAAGAGCGACGTGCATACCCGACACAACAAAGAGATGAAATGATCCTGTGCGTTCAAACCCCAGCCGTAGTGAGTGACTCAGCAGGGTGCGATCGCCCAAGATCATCGCGTTCAACATGCCTGCGTCATCTGCGGTCAATCTCATCGAAGCCGGTAGCCGACGATTCTCTTCGAAACGAACCAGGTCGAGCATCCGCTTTGATGCCCAGCTTTGGGCGGCAAACAATCTGCACCTTAGACCTGCACTTTTGCTTGAGAGAACGTGGATCTTTTCGGCCCGTACGTTTCCCTGCACAGAGATTCCCTGCGCCAGAAGATAGTCCGCGTATTGCCAGGCGCCAGGATCGCGATATCTTTGAGGAGCCTTCAGGCGCAAGGGCATCTGCACTTCATCGCCGCAACGCAGTGCAGGCAGCACTCCGTTCTGCGAGATCACTGTAATCCGCGTGCCGCCGCTCATCGAAACCATGCGGGAGATATCAGGTGTTATCTCTTCGATGGACTCTAAGGCTATGTCGACAGAGAGTGCGGCTGCGGCCTGAGGCTCCTGTTCAAGCCACCATGCAGGATCATTGTCCTGATCCTGCGGTCTTGTCTGTGGCGCCAGCGAGCGCACACGTATGACACGGCCTTTCACGTTACGGCTTAGTCCATCTGCATATCGAATAAGTTCATGCTGCGTCAGGGGCACGGGACGTATCTGCCAGCACCAGAAGCCGGTTGCGACCCACAGTGCCGCGACTGGTATCACTGCAATGCGGGTCGCCCATCGCAACGCGGTGACCGAAAGGAGCAGAAGCAGTGAGACTGTTGTGGCAAGAACAATGGCGGGCTGCCAGTTTCGCGCGATCGCAACTCCCAACGCGAACCAGCACGCGGCTGCCAGTAACGGCGCTCGCCGCAACCGGAGCCGTTCTATCGTCTCTGTGGCCCAATACTGCTCTGCGTGGCCCGTCAGAAATGTGCTCCCACTTTACGTATGTATTAAAGACTGAGGACTGCCACCGTCTCCTGGTGAAAGGTCTGAGGAAACATATCGACCAGATGCAAGTGATTCAGCCTGTAGCCGGAGTCTATCATCGTGCGCAGGTCGCGCCCCAGAGTCGTTGGATCGCAGGAGACATAGACAATCTCAGAAGGCCTCACGCGAGCAAGCAGAGCGCAGACTTCGGCTCCCACGCCCGCTCGCGGAGGATCCATAACGACGAGGTCGGGACGGTCACGTTCAAGCACCGCCTGACGCAGAAATTCGACTGTAGTTGCAGCTACCGGCAGTCTGCCTGCACCCCGCAGGTTGACTGCAAGATCTCCCTTGCTGGCCTCTACTGCAACTACGTTCGTAAATTGTCTGGCCAGTATGCGTGAGAAGAGGCCGACACCCGCATAGAGGTCCCAGGCAAGCTTACCTGTTCGCTCTGTCGTCGTCAGTTCAAGTAGCTTGCTCACCATATGGCGGTTTACCTGGAAGAAGCTGCCACGGCTTACCCAGTAGGTCTCGTCAGCGACGGTGTAGTTCAGGCCCGCACTCCCCCATGCTGCGCCGGGCCGAAGCCGCAAGGACTTTCTTCCGCGCCCTGCGCTTTCTATGATCTGAATACCAACTCCTGCTAACTCAGGAAGACGTTGTTGCAACGCTTCGCAAAGTTCGCATAAGCCTTTGACTGGCGGTGTTCGAACAAAGAGAGTCACCTGAATTCTCTGTTCGTCATGGTTGGTAAATAACTCGATCTCTTCCACTGAGCGAGTCCATTGCCGGAAGGTTGTGTCTAGTCTGAGGAACTCCTCAGCGGCTCGCCATAGAACCGGCGCTGCAATAGAGCACATCTGAATGGGCAGAAAATCAGACGATTCCCGTCGCAGATATCCAACCCGCAGCTCCTCTCCCGCTGCCGCTACGCGTAGACGTATACGATTTCGATACTCCCAGGGCTGTGCTGCATGAACTTCGATCGCTGGCAGAGCATCCAATCTCGCTCTCTCGAGGCTCTCCTTGAGGATCTCCTGTTTCAGCTGGAGTTGCGCTTCGTATGAGGCGTGCTGATACTGACATCCGCCACACAAGCCAAAATGGACACACCGTGGTGCGACACGATCCGGCGAAGGTGTTATTACCTGCATAAGCGTAGCTTCGTTGAAACTGCTACGCATCTCGGGAATGTCCGCTTCTACCAGCTCACCTGGAAGCGTGAACGGAACGAAGATGGCTCTCCCCGCAGCGGCACCATCGCTGATGTGTGCCAGCCCGGAGCCCCCATACACGACTTTTTCTATAGGTAACTTCATCAGTCACAAATATCTTTCAGCCGAGGCTCATATAGAAGAGACTTAGCCTGGGCAGGCCACAGGCCTCAAGCAGTTTCTTTTGTAAGAACTGCTGCTGAACCTGTTTGATCTGGACTGCCTGCATCTTACCTCGATAGGGAGCGAGCTCTCGCGTGGCTTGTTCGCGCAGAGCAGTCAGTTCGCTCTCTTCTGCAGCAGTAAACAGCGCGGCAAAGATTTTTTCTTCCAGTACTGTCAAGGTGCGGTCGAGCTCTTCGAGAGGCGTCGACGCATCCAGCCGTATGCCTGAAGCCAATGCACGAAGCCGCGAGGCCGTCTCCGCGACTACAGCATCGGCTGGCGGCTTGACGCGTGCAGCCTCGAGCGCCTGAGCATTATCCTCGAGATATTTCGCTACACGGTCGTTCTCAAAACCGCTCTCTGCCTGCGGCGTCTCTTGTGCTGGAGCCGCTCCCACCGCGGCCTCCATTGCTTGCTCAACTGCTTCCATCACGTTCTGCGCACACCATGCGAGGCCATTGACCTTGCGCATACGACCCGAGCTGCGTCGTGCTCGTTCGTCGTATTTATCGAACGCATTGTCGATTCCGCGCAGCACGGCCTCAAGCGGAATACCCGCTTCGCGCCATGTCTCGATCAGCGCCCAGTCCAGTGTGGACAGCATCAGGATCGATCCTCGCCGCTGCTGGAATCTCTCTTCGATCTCCGTGAAGTAATTAAAATAGTTCCGCATAGGATGTCAGTGTTGTTCGCGTACACCACCCGAAAGTACGGTACGCCGCAAGCCGTCGTCTCCATCCACCAGAAGAAATCCACGATCATCCAGCCCGGCAGTCACGCCAGTATATCCACCGTTTTCTCCGACATGTACGCGCTTGCCCCGTACCCATGTCGAAGCTCTGGAGAATCGCTCGAGGACGCTATCGCCATCGTTGCCCATCAACCGATGCAACTCCCCCTCAAGTGCACGGAGCAGAGAGATCAACATCGTCTCCCGCTTTATAGGCGGGCCGCTCTCTCTACGCAGAGAGGTGGCGAGTGATGCAATCTCATCTGGAAAAAACTTGTGATTCAGATTGATGCCTATGCCGATCACTGCATAACGCAGTGCCGCTTCGCTATCTGTCTCTGTAGCGGGTGTCACTGCAGTCTCCACAAGAATGCCGCAACACTTTTTCCCGTTCACCAACAGATCGTTGGGCCAGCGAATATCTGCGTCGAGTCCGGATACCTCCAGGATGGCCTGCTTCGTTGCCAACCCTGTAGCCAGTGCGATCCAGAGTCCCATTCTGATTGGGAGCGCCGGAGTGACGAGAATGCTGACGTATAAGCCATCGCCTACAATCGAGTGCCAGCTATGGCCTCCGCGCCCACGGCCGGCAGTCTGTTCGTCGGCGATCCAGACGCCTCTCTGCGCTCCTGCCTGCGCGGCCTCGAGCGCCAGCGTATTGGTCGAATCTACGGAAGGGAAGTGCCTCACCTGCCCGAAGAACTCCGTACCAGACAGCCCCGACTCGACCTCTTTCAGATCAAATGTCATCGGTGCTAAAACACATCCGCAGTGATGCGCATGCTCAGATCGACCGCAGTCGCCGAGTGGGTGAGCGCACCGACGGAGACAAAGTCGACCCCTGCGAGTGCATACTGCCGCACCGTCTTCAAATTCATATTTCCCGACGACTCGATCTTCGCCTCAGGCAACGCCACGCGAATCTTCTTTACGGCCTTCTTCGTCTGTGCCGGAGTCATATTGTCGAGCAGGATCGACTCTGCTCCACCCGCTATCGCCTGTTCCAGTTCGAGTTCGCTGCGAACCTCGACCTGCACGATCTGGCCGCCCTTGCGGCCCTTCAGTGCTTTTTCAAGCACGACCGGAAGGCCGCCGCCCAGAGAGATGTGGTTGTTCTTGATCAGAATGCCGTCCTGCAGATCGAGTCTGTGATTCACGCCTCCACCACAGGAGACGGCGTACTTATCCAGAATGCGCAGACCGGGAATCGTCTTACGAGTATCGAGCACCTTGGTCTTTGTTTTCGCCACAGCATTGACGAACTCTCGCGTCAGTGTCGCAATGCCGCACATCCTTTGCAGCAGATTCAGAGTCACGCGCTCGGTCGAGAGCAGGGCAGCTGCATTATGACGAATGACCGCCAGCGGCTGGCCTGCCCGGACTTTGACGCCGTCGAAGATCTCCGGGTGGCTTATGACCTCGAAGCGCCCAACCGGGATGCTGCTCATCTTGGCAAAGATATCCAGGATCACTGGGATGCAACCCAGACCCGAGACCACGCACGCCTGCTTGGCGAGGATCGTCCCCGTGGCGCGGAGCTTCGGGTCGACGGTAAGCGTTGTCGTAATATCGTTGGCTACTTTATCTTCAGCCAGCGCGGCCTCAAGAATTGTTCGTATCCGCTTGCTCTTCCAGTCCATGCTGTAATCCTAAACCTCCGGGATGCATCTCACAGCTAGCAGATGCTGCCCATGACTCTTTCTACTCAGTTTGCGTATCTCTTCCTGCTGGCGCTGCCCATCGCCAGTGTCGCCTGGACCGTTACCCACGAGGAGGTCTTTCGTGAGCCGCGTGAGTGGTGCAAAGGCAAAAGCCAGAACTGCCGTTCTCTTGTCCCTCGGAAGTTTTTTTACCTCTTTACATGTGAGTACTGCTTCAGCCATTACGTGGCTGCATTTTTTCTTCTCATCACACAGTTCCAGATGCTCTATTCCGGATGGCGCGGCTATCTGATCGCATGGTTTGCGCTCGTCTGGGTCGCCAACGTCTATATGAGCTTCTTCAATCGCCTCCGGCTCGACATTAAACATGAAAACGTGGCGATTGCGGTCGAGCAGACTAAAGTCGAAGACGATCCTCCGCAAATCCATAAGCCTTAAAAACCGTAATTGCGATCAGGCTACGGCAATGCCTCCAGGGCGGTCTTTGCCTTCTCATACAGCATCTTCGTCTCGGCGGCCTGCTTTCTCAAGCCATCCACGATGTGCGCAGGCGCCTTTGCCATAAAGGCTTCGTTGCCAAGCTGCTTCTCGGCAGCAGCCAGCCCCTTCTCAAGCTTGCTCAACTCCTTCGTCAGGCGTTCGCGCTCGGCAGCGACATCGATCTGCCGAGCGTAGATCACGGCGACGTCGAAGTTTGCCGTAGCTCTCGCGTTGCTGCCGGAGAGAACCTCGGTTGAGAACTCCAGCTCGGAGACTCGCGCCATCCTGACCAGCATGTCGCGGTTGGCATCGGCCAGGGCCAGCACACGATTCTCCGCATGCAGCTGAATCGGAGCAGCCTCTTTTTCGGGAACCCCAAGCTCTTTACGTAGCGCCCGCACTGTTGTGATCAGCTCCTGCAATGTAGTCATCACTGCAACCGAAGCATCATCGGCGGCGAAGTCCTCTGCCTGCGGATATCGTGTAAGTGCAATCGACTTAGCCGGAGCCTGACCCTCGTATAACGCGTGCCAGAGCTCCTCGGTAAGGAAGGGCATAAAGGGGCTCAGCAATCGCAGCGCAGCTTCGAAGACAGCAACCAGCGATGCCAGTGTCAGCGCCGTCGTCGCATTCTTCTCCGTACCCTCACCGAACTCGAGTCGCAGCTTGACCAGCTCAAGATACCAGTCGCAGAACTCGCCCCAGAAGAACTGATACACCGCCGCCGCCGCCTCGTCGAAGCGGTAATCCCTGAGTGCGAGCTCAACCTCGCCACACACGGCGTTCAATCTTCCGAAGATCCACCGCGTCTCGAGCGGCGTATCCTCCGGGAGCTCCGGAACTGTTCCGCTCGCCAGCATCGAGACCTTGTACCCGGCCTCCTTCGCGCGGTCGATCTGCATGAAGAGAAAACGCGCCGCGTTCCAGATCTTGTTCGCAAAGGCGCGATAGCCCTCGGTACGTGACTCGCTGAAGGCGATGTCGGTTCCCGGTGAAGCCATGCTCGCCAGCGTGAAGCGCACGGCGTCGGTGCCGTACTTCGTCACTACCTCGATGGGGTCGATGACGTTGCCCTTGGTCTTCGACATCTTCTGCCGGTCGGCGTCGCGCACCAGCGCGTGGATGTAGACCTCCTTGAAGGGCACGGCATCTTTCAACGAGCGCTTCGATCCATCGGGCATGGGGACATCCAGCATGAAGTGGCATCCGAGCATGACCATCCTCGCTACCCAGAAGAAGAGGATGTCGAATCCTGTGAGCAGCAGCTCGGTTGGATAGAACTCGGCCAAATCCCGCGTCAATCCATTCGATCCCTCTGCACCCGGCCAGCCGAAGACGGTGAAGGGAAGCAGGCCGCTCGAGAACCACGTATCGAGCACATCGGTCTCCTGGGTCAACTCATTCGATCCGCACTTGCTGCACGCTGTCGGGGTCTCCCGGGCGACGTTGATCTCACCGCACTTCGCGCAGTGCCACGCAGGAATCCGGTGTCCCCACCAGAGCTGCCGCGAGATGCACCAGTCATGGATGTTCTTCATCCACTCGTCATAGGTCTTGCGGTACTGATCCGGCGTGAAGCGAATATAGCCTTTATCGACGGCCTCGATGGCCTTGTCCGCGAGTGGCTGGATCTTGATGAACCACTGCTGCGAGAGCCGAGGCTCAATCACCACACCCGTCCTCTGACTCAGGCCGATCGAGAGCGTGTGATCCTTCACGTCTACGAGGAGTACGCTCTCGCGCAGGTCTTCGACGATCTTCTCTCGCGCAGCGTACCGCTCCATGCCATCGTAGGGTGAACCCGGCAGGGAGACATTCGCGGTCTCATCGAGGATCGAAAGATTCGGCAGACCATGCCGCTGTCCAATTGCAAAGTCGTTCGGATCGTGGGCCGGAGTCACCTTCACGGCACCCGTGCCGAACTCGGGCTTCGCCCAGTCGTCGGCAAGGATGGGAATCTCGCGCTCCGGTCCTCCGTTCACTCCGCTCCGCGGTAATTTCACCATCTTGCCCACTACAGCGGTGTAACGCTCGTCAGCTGGATTCACAGCAACGGCAACGTCGCCCAGCATTGTCTCCGGCCGCGTCGTCGCCACCACGATGGAGCCTGTGCCGTCCGCCAGGGGATAACGGATGTGATAGATCTTTCCGACCCGTTCCTCGTGCTCTACTTCGAGATCGCTGACTGCTGTCTGGATCGCCGGGTCCCAGTTTACGATATAGGCTCCGCGATAGATCAGCCCCTGCTCCCACAGCCGGACGAAGCACTCCTTCACCGCGACGCTCAGCCGGTCGTCCATCGTGAAGTATTCACGGCTCCAGTCGACGCTCGCGCCCAGCCGCTTCATCTGGTCGAGGATGGCTCCGCCATAGACACACTTCCACTCCCACACGCGGTCGATGAAGGCCTCGCGTCCCAGCGCGCGACGGTTCGTTCCCTCGCTGGCAAGCTGTCGCTCCACCATCATCTGCGTTGCGATACCAGCGTGATCGGTCCCTGGAACCCACACGGCAGTCTCGCCGCGCATCCGGTGCCACCGCGTCAGGATGTCCATCTCGGTCTGGTTCAGCATGTGCCCCATGTGCAGACGTCCTGTCACATTGGGAGGAGGCAGCAGTATGGTGAACTTCTTGCGGGTCTCGTCCGTACCTTCGGGTGTGGCAACGTCGAACAGGTGTTCCTGCACCCAATATTTGGCCCAGCGTTCTTCAATAATGGACGGATCGTATGCTTTCGGTAGTTCGTGGCTCATGTCCTTTAAGCGTAGCATTCACTGGGTTCATGGCTGCTCTCCAAGACTCGCCGATCGATGTTTCTCCGGCGTACACTACCCCACGAGGTTTCCGCATGCGTAAACAGCCAATCTGGGCTCTATTGCTGGTTCTCTTCGCTACCACCGCCTTCGCGAAAGAAAAGCGTAACGGAAACGATCGTGCCAGCTTTGGTTCCGACATCACCGTCTCCGAAGAAGAGACGGCGGGTGATATCGCCTGCGCTTTTTGTTCGGTTCACCTTCGCGGCAACGTTAGCGGCGATGTCGCTGTTGCCTTCGGTCATGTCATCGTCGAGCCCGGACGCACGATCGCCGGGGATACAGCTATTCTGGAAGGTGACCTGCACCTTGGAGAAGGATCGTCCGTCAATGGCGATCTCGCCATCCTGGCCGGGACAGATCGACTGGCTGAAGGTGCGACAATTCACGGCTCCCGGGCTGTTATTCCCCAGCCTCTCGGGACGCTGATTCTTCTCTCTCCCTTGCTCTTTCTTATCGGAATAATCTGGTTGATCGTCTACCTTGTACGACGCAATCGTTACCGGTTCCCTGTCTATCCTCAGGGGAAAGGGATCTATCCTCCTCCCCCGCCGCGCAACTAGACATATTTGGAGTGAGGAGCATTTTTTAAGGAACTCCGCGCACGATTCCTGCGTATTCACAACCCATGGCCGGGAGACCGGCCAGACAAATTATGCCCGGGAGAAGAATCTGTGGTGACCAGCGCAATCCGATCTCTGGGACTCATCTTCCTCCTCTTCTTCTCCGGGATGACAGTGCAGGCTCAGGGCCATAGGCAGGGCTCCCGGACCTATTTCAACCAGGACATCTTTGTCGCCCAGGGACAGCAGATTCATAATGCAACCTGCATCTTTTGTTCTGTGCAGATTGAGGGCGATGTGACGGGGCGGGTTATCGTCATCTTCGGCAACCTCAACGTTACGGGGCGCATTGAAGGCCGGGCAACGGTTCTAGGCGGCAACGCGGTGATTGATTCCCAGGCGCGGATCGGAGGAAGCGCTCTTGTTGTTGGCGGAAACGCCGTCTACGAGACCGATGAGGCGATCTCCGGCAATGCCTGGGTCGTGGGAGGGCACCTCTCCCCGGTTGGAAACCGCCCTCGTTCCTCTCGTCGCGTCTCTTTTAGTCCGATCCTGTTTTCAGGCATAGGAGTTGCTGCCTGTCTTCTGCTTTCTGTACTGTTTCTACCGCGCCGAAAGCCCGATCCAGCCTAAGGGAGAAGTCCATCTCCAAAAGCGAAAGCCCCGGAGATCCGGGGCTTTCTTGCGTGGCTTGCGTTCCTTTAGAAGGGGTTAATCTTCGAGAGGCCCTTCTTCTTTTTGTGCGTGCTCGACGACTCTTCGCCCTTATCAAAGGCGGGCTTAGGATTCTTCTTTCCATTCGCCGCTGCCTGAGTCGGTTGTCCGGCAGGCTGCTCGCTATGAACCACATCGTTCACGGCATCGGGAGCCGCAGCCGGCTTCTCAATCGGAGGAGCAACTGCATTGTTCGTCGGTCCTACCGCCTTCAGGCCGCCATTTGGATCGGCCTGCGCCGGTGTCTGTCCGTTTGCGCCCGGAGTCAGAATCTCAACTCCCATGGAGTTGGCTCCGCCGCTCGGTGCCGCAGCTGCGGGCTGACCATTTGCACCGGGAACGTTGGTTACCGCAGCGCCGCTTGCACCGTCACTCGCGCCCGCTGCCGGAATATCCTGGAATGCCAGAGGAGTCGCCGGTTTGGCCGGGGCGTTTGCAGCCGGTGCCTCACCCGCAGGGGTCGCATTAGCTGCATCGGCGTTGGGCTGGGTCGGGGCAGCTGCAGCAGCAGCCGGATTCAGCGCATTTATGTAGTCCTGCTGAATCTGCCGCGTAACCGCGGGAGCCATGGTCGGTTTGGCATCGACCAGCGGGGGCTCACCGGAGTGAGCCGCCATCACCACGTCAGGACGGCGGAGGATCATCAGTCGGGCGCGGTCCTGCAAACGATACTGTCCACGGCTGTTCTCCATGGCTGCGCTTGCGGCGGCCTGTTCGGGAGTTGGCGTGGGAAGCGGAAGATTCATGGCTGCCAGACGGTCGCGGGCATCCTCGACGTGAGGCGAGGCCGAGTGCTCGAGGGCGACCTTGCGGTAGGCCTCGACTGCCCGGTCTTCGTAGATCTTGATCAGCCGTGCCTTGGCGTCTTCAGGAAGCCGGGGCTGGGAGCGCACGATTTTCGCCTCGGAGGAGTAAGCATCGCCAAGGGCTACGAGAACATCGTCCATGTGGCTGAACTGCGGATAGGTGTCGGCCACCGTCTGGTAGCGGGCGATCGTTGCGGGCCAGTTCTCATGCGTGCCATAGAAGCCGGCGATCTCAGCCTCGCGCGTGGCAAGAACCTCCTGCACCTCGCGCAGCCGCTGCTTCGCCTGGGGAACCAGCGTTGAGTCCGGGAACTGCTGCAGCATCAGGCGGTACTCCTCCTGCGCGTGCAGGGCCTTGGAGTAGTCGCGGTCCGGCTTATCCATCTGCCGGAAGTAGATGTCACCTACGCGCATCTGGGCCTCGGCGGCCTCGGGCGCATTCGGGAAGAAGGTGATGAAGTCCTTGTACTCCTGCTCGGCCTGCGTCAGCGCGGCGGTTCCGCCCTCGCGATACCAGCTGTCCGCAATCGCTAGCTTGGCCTTCATCTGGTACTGAGAATCGGGATACGTATTCAGCAGCGTCTGCAGATCGAGACGGGCGACGTCGAAGTGTCCCTTCTTGGTCGCGATCAGAGCCTTGTCGTAGAGCATACGGTCCGGAAGCTTCGCGTCGGACGCGGCGATCGCGTCGTTCTTCTTCACGTCGCGCATCCGCCGCCTGGTGTCCTTCGACTGGATGACCTTGTCCTCTTTCTCTTCCTTCTGCTTCTTGCCCTTCTTCTTGGAAGAGTCCGGAGTCGCCGACAGGGTTGCGTCCTGCGGTTGTGCCGGCGCGGCTGTGTCGGTCGTCTGCTGGGAAGGGGCTGCGGCATCCTGCGCGTGCATCGTTGCCGGAACTGCCATCAGGGCGACCGCTACTCCGGCCAGGACTGCAGCCCTGAGGGTTGGGAAGAAAGAGGGACGATGATTCATCAGCTGTGGACCTCACATCCGCCTCGCACCGGAGGTGCTCAGGCTCGCTTCTATTTTAGTCTTTCCCGGCTGGCTTGTCTGTGGGAGCCGCCGCCCGGGCAAGCTTCAACAGTTTTTTGGCATTCTGCTCTGTCTTGCCCTTACCGAAGACCGCCGAACCCGCCACCAGCATCTCCGCTCCTGCTTGGACGACCGAGGCAACCGTATCGGGAGCGATACCGCCATCTACTTCAATTCGGAAGTTTAGCCCCATCTGCTTCCGCAACTCGGCCAGATAGGCAATTTTTTCCACTGCGAACGGGATGAACTTCTGCCCTCCGAAGCCCGGGTTCACGCTCATCACCAGCACATAGTGAACCATCGGAAGCACTTCGATCAGGGTGTCGACCGGGGTGGCGGGATTGATCACCACGCCGGGAAGCATTCCATGGTCGGAGATGTGCTGCAACGTGCGGTGCAGATGGCGGCAGACCTCCTGGTGGACGCTCAGCAGATCCGCACCCGCCTCCGCAAAGGCCGGAATGTACTCATCCGGATTCTCGATCATAAGGTGGCAATCCAGCGGGAGGTTGGTCACCCGCCGCAGCGCCTGCACCATCGGAGGCCCGAAGGTGATATTCGGGACAAAGTGACCGTCCATCACATCGACGTGGACGATGCTTCCGCCGCCGCGCTCTGCCGCCTTCACTTCATCGGCGAGATGGGCGAAGTCCGAGGCCAGTATCGAAAATGCCAGTTCAATCAAGGGTGCGCTCCTGACGTAAGTCTATCAGCGCAGTATGAAAGGTCCTTATCTCTGGTTGTCAGGGTGCTCGATCTTGGAAACAGCTAAGGCGAACGGTTAAGCAAGAACTCGGTATCGACAATCTCATCGAATGCCAACCTATAGAAGAGTGTCATCTCGACCGGAGCGCGTAGAGCGGAGTGGAGAGATCTGCGTCACAACCCATACCGCGTGCCATCCGAAATCAGCGGTTACTGATCCTTTTCCACGACCGGAACCACCCTCTCCACATCGGGCCGCCCCTTGTGCAGGACGCGAGTCTTCTTCGCTGCTTCGCGCTGAACATCGGGAAGTGGCTTAGGATCGCCCAGAACCTGCCTCGCCGCCCCACGCAGGATGCGGCGAATCGGCCAGCCCCCATCGGCGTTTGGCAGAAAAGCCTCGCCTACCCGCTGCTTCTCCGGCCGGAAATACCACCGGCGAAACAGCGACAGATGATCGCTCAGCAGTGCCAGGTCATTACTCGCGGATACGCCACTCTCAAGCTGCCGGATCGCTGCGCGCGCCCGATCCTCGGGAGCATTTGCAGCTTCGACCGGCTCCCCTTCCAGCGGAACCGCCGCCAGCATCAACGGCTGCGCGAAGAGGGAGCTCCCCACGCTCGTCTGTTCCTTCACGGCGCGAACTCCCAGCGTAGAAAGTCGCTCGGGCCCGACGATGCACCCTGCCGCCAGCAGAAAGAGGGCCGCCTCGTCCTCTCGTCCTTCCGCGACCGCTGCCTTCTGAACGACAACGGCTCGCAGCTTTGGAACCGGCTGAACGATCTCATCTGCCAGTGAGGCCGCGGCCTTTACTCTCTGGTGCTGCTCGTGAAGCTGCGCCGCACGCTCGAACTCCATCTCCTCAGAGGCTCGCTCCCGCTCCTCAGCGATGCGCGACAACATGCTCTCTCCCCGCGTATCGAAGAACGCCTTCACCGCCTCGGCCTCGGCCGCATATTGTTCCGTGGTACAGGCCTGCTTGCAGGGCTCAAGACACTTCTTCATCTCGCCATACACGCAGCCCGGATGCTCCGGATACGGCTCCAGGTCCTCATGGCATCTCCGCAGCTTGAAGAGGTCGAGCACAGCATCGCAGTATCGCTCTGCTGCCGCCCGCGAAGGAAACGGCCCATACATCTGCGCCAATCCACGCTTCGAAAGCCGGTTCGTGACATAGACACGGGGAAACTCGTTCTCCGTTGTAAAGCGGAGGAACGCAGGCGTGTGCAGTCGAAGCCGTCGCCGCGCCTCTGTATATCCGAAGATCGTGGCCGCAGCGTGGTAGAGCGTGAGCGTCGATTCGAACTCCGACCCCGTAACCGTGTACTCGATGCGAGCGACCCTGTCGCGCAGATTCAGCCGCTTCGATTGCGATTCAGGCGGAGCAAGCAGACGCTTCATGCGGCGACGCAGATCGGCTGCCCTCGTCAGGTAAGGCTCGGAACCTTCCTGTTCACCATAGAGAGCAAAGACTCCGGGAAGCGCCGGAATTGAGCGAAGAACATCATCGGCCTGCTCAGCAGAGAAGCCAGTGATCGTCTCGAAGTGAAAGCTTGCTGCCACGTCTGAAATTGTAGTCTTCAGGCTCCGGCGATCGTCATGCCTTCAACCTGAATCGTAGGAGCCGCAGCCGAGCCGCGGAAGACAAGATCGTTCCCAATCGCGACGATGTTTTGATACATGTCCTTCAGGTTTCCTGCAATCGTGATCTCTTCCACGGGGTAGGCCAGCTCTCCGTTCTCGATCCACAATCCCGACGCGCCTTGAGAGTAATCGCCGGTGACGAGGTTCACTCCGAAGCCCATCGTCTCCGTAACGTAGAGCCCGTTCCTGATGCCTCCGATGATCTCCTCAGGGCTTTGCGTACCGGGCTCAAGATAAAAGTTTCCCGATCCGATCCCCGGATTCCCCGCCAGCCCGCGCGAAGCATTTCCAGTCGACTTCATATTGAGCTTGCGTGCCGTATAAGTGTTGTTCACGTAGTTCTCGAGCACGCCGTTCTTCACCAGCACGGTACGGCGCGAAACCAGACCCTCACCATCGAAGGGCGATGTCCCAAACCCGCCGATCCCATCCAGCATCATCGTTCCATCGTCGATCACGGTGATGTTCTCGCCCGCAACCTGCTTACCGAGCATGTCGGCAAAAAAAGTCGCGTGACGATAGATAGCGTCGCCATTCGCCGCATCGAAGATGTTGCCGATGATGGAACGGGAGATCTCAGGCGAAAAGACCACCGGGGCCTTCTGGGTCGGCATGCGCCGCGCTCCCAGGCGCCGTAGCGTCCTCTGAGCGGCGATGCGGCCAATCTCCTCCGGGGACTCCAGCTTCGTCGTCGTGCGCGAGCTTGAGTACCAGTAGTTGCGCTGCATTCCACCCTTCTCGTCGATCGCGATAGGGGCGACCGAAAATCCGCAGTAGCTGCGCCGATACTCACCGGTAAATCCGCGTGAGTTGGTAAGGATCTTGTGCGAGGTCCCGGTATCGAAGTCGGCGCCGCCGGAGTTCTGGATGCGCGTGTCGAATGCCATCGCAGCCGCTTCCGCCCGCTTTGCAATCTCGATGCGCTCCGCGGGAGGCTGCTGATTGACGTCGTCGAAATAAAGCTTCAGGTCGCCCTCGAGCTGCCCGAACTCTTCGCGCTCCGGTAATCCCGCGAAGGGGTCTTCGCTGGTGATCTTCGCCAGGGTCATGGCGCCTTCTACGAGATGCGAGATAGCCTCGTCTGAAAAATCGGAAGATGAAGTGCTGGCAGTGCGCTGACCCAGAAAGACGCGAAGACCGACGGCGCGAGAGCCGGACTCCTTCAGGGTCTCTACCTGTCCAAGACGGACGCGGGCAGAAAACTCATCGCCTTCGTAAACGATGGCTTCGGCATCGGTAGCGCCGGCGCGAAGGGCGCGTGTAAGAACATCGGATGCCAGCTGGCGGAGGTCGGTCTTTATTCGGAGCTCGGTAGTCATAGTTCCCCTGATACTAGAGATATTCTAGGTGAGAAATCGGACGCCGAATGACAGAACGAACCGTACGCTCGCAAACAGGCCTCCCACGCGCTGCGTACCTCTGGGCGTCGATTGCAGCCACGATCTTCCTTTACCTCAGGAACTTTGTGCTTCCAGGTGCCCCCATAGCGGCGCTCGGCGATCAGATGCTGTTCTTCGGACGCGCGGTGCATATCCTTCACGGAAAACTGATATACCGTGATGTTTTTGAGCTGGTCACTCCGGGAACCGACCTTCTTTACGCCGCCCTGTTCAAAGTCTTCGGCATTCACGCCTGGGTTATGTCGGCCTGTACTGTTGCCGTTGGACTGACAGGCTTTCTGATCGTTACCTCGATCGCTGCGGAGATGTTTCAGGGGATGGTGACTCTATTGCCTGGATTTCTCTTCCTGATCTTCGACTTCAATAGCGCATCCGATATAACCCACCATTGGTACAGCACTCTGGCAGCACTCGCGTCAGCGCGTCTGCTTATGCGCGGAACCGGGCCGCTGCGAAGTATTGCGGCAGCTTCGCTCTGCGCTTTGTCTGTTCTTTTTACCCAGACGCAGGGCAGCTTCGCCTTTATTGCCTTACTGGCCTACCTCGTATGGAAGAAAAGGTCAGAGAGCCCCGGGAAAGATATCTGGCTCTCGCCTGCCGCCTTCGTTCTCTCGTTCGCAGCAATTGTCTCCGGCGTACTCGGCTACTACGCTTACATGGCCGGTCCGCATGTGATCCTCTTCGATCTGGTCGAGTTCCCCCTGAAGTTTCTCTCCTCCGGCAACTTCAATTCGCCTCGAACCTATCTTCAGCAGTTTCCCTCGATTCACTCCATCGGGGATATCTACCGCGCTGTTCCGTTCGTCTTCATCTATGCACTCGTGCCCTACGTCTACCTTGCAGGGCTCTACCAGCTCTGGAGCCGTCGCGGCCAACTGCGTCCCCACGTGCGCGATCCCCTCATTCTTCTGCACATGGTCGGAATAGCTTTATTTCTTGCGGTGGCCAGTGGGCCAAGATTCTTCCGCCTCTGCACGGTCGCTCCGCCCGCAATTCTCGTGTGCGTGTGGCTTCTTAATGGACAGCTCCGAGCCGTCAAGCTCTCTCGCAATCTCCTGTGGATTGCAGCGACAGCCTTCGCCATAGCTCTGTCGATTCGGCGACAGGTAGAGTGGCATGGTGTCCTCGATCTTCCGATCGGCAGAACAGCATTTACCCATCGCCAGGAGTACAACCAGTTTCAGTGGCTGGCACAGCACACTCACCCGGGAGACCGGTTCTTCAACAGTACAGCCGTATCGTTGTTCCTTCAGCTTGAGACGCCGACACTCGTGGAGTTGATCAACGACGAAGACTTCACGCGGCCGGAACAGGTAACTGCAGTGATTAACTGGCTGCAGCAGCAACCGGCGAAGTTTATCGTGATGTATCCCGAGAGCGATAGTTACTCGGAGACACGAAGCAACTCCGCGCGCTTCCGGCGATACGTCGCAGCCAACTATCAGCGTGTCCAGGTCTTTCCGCTCTTCGAAAGCACCTGGTATGAAGAGGTGTGGGAGCCGAAGCTGACCACAGCCTCATCACCAGAGGCCCGCGAATGGAACAGCGACTCCAGAGAGATTCGTCGGCAACTTCCACCGCAGAACTAGGACCCTGTTCCTCCGACAGTCATCCTGTCGAGCTTGATCGTGGGCATGCCCACGCCGACGGGTACCGACTGACCGGACTTTCCGCACGTTCCGATGCCCTCATCCAGAGCCAGATCGTTCCCCACCATCGAGACGTACTTCAGCGCCTCGGGGCCATTGCCGATCAGCGTCGCGCCCTTCACCGGACGCGTCACCTTGCCGTCTTCGATCAGGTAAGCCTCGCTGGCCGAAAAGACAAACTTGCCATTGGTGATATCCACCTGGCCGCCGCCGAAGTTCACGGCATACAGGCCGCGCTTCACCGACTTGATGATGTCCTCCGGCATGTCGTCGCCGTTCAGCATGTAGGTGTTCGTCATGCGTGGCATCGGAATGTGGTGATAGCTCTCGCGGCGTCCCGAACCTGTGTTCGGCGTGCCCATCAGGCGCGAGGAAAGCTTGTCGGAGAGATAACCCTTCAGGATGCCGTTCTCGATCAGCACCGTCTCCTGCGTGGGATTGCCCTCGTCGTCCACATTGATAGAGCCGCGACGATTCGGCAGGCGGCCGTTGTCTACGACCGTAACCTTGCTCGACGCCACCTGCTGCCCGATCAATCCGGCGAAGGCGGATGTCTTCTTGCGGTTGAAGTCGGCCTCGAGGCCATGGCCTACAGCCTCATGCAGCAGCACGCCCGGCCATCCGGGGCCAAGCACGACCTCCATCTCGCCTGCCGGTGCTTCGACCGCGCCCAGCTGCAGAATAGCGGTACGGGCAGCCTCGTGCGCGAAGTGCTCCGGGCTCTTGTCAGCGGTGAAAAAGTCCATCGTGATGCGTCCGCCACCGCCGGAGGAGCCCCGCGCCGTATTCGTAGCATCCTTCGCGATGACGAAGACATTCAGGCGCGAGAGTGGCTGCGTATCCGAGGCGTAGGTGCCGTCCGAGGCGGCCACAAGGATGCGGCGCAGCTCGTCGGAGAAGCTGGCGCGAACCTGCGTAATGCGCGGGTCATAAGCGCGGGCCGCAGCATCGGCCCGCTGAATGAGAGAGAGCTTCTGCGTGATCTCGGCGTCGGCGGTGGCTCCGGCGATGGGATAGAGCGAATCGGACTCAGTCTGACGAAATCCGCTCATCAGCTCCTTGGCCGGGCCGGAGGCGATCAGAGCTGCTGTGCGCGCCGCGCGCAGAAGCCGCTCAGAAGAGAGGTCGTCGGTATAGGCGTAGCCAGTCCGTTCGCCGGAGAGAACGCGTATGCCACAACCCACTGAGATTCCCTGCGATGCGGTCTTGACGATGGACTCATCGATGCCAAGCGAAGTCGAGCTTACGGACTCAAAGTAGAGGTCGGCATAGTCGCCACCCGCCGAGAGAGCTTCAGCCAGACAGCGCTCCATGAGGCGTTCAGAGACGCCAAGTTTGTCGATAAAGTAGCGCTTGTGGTCCGGGGCGGGAGTGGTCATCTTATTTTGATGATAGGGAAGCCGTTAGGTTGCGGCAATGGAAAACCGGAGCTCAGCGGTCTGCCGAAGGCAGGCAACGGCTTTAGCGGCCCCGGGAAGGATCGTCCGAGGTAGCCACGCTCATATCCAGAAATATCCCCGGAACATCCGGGGCATAGCAGTTATTGTCGCGGGCGTAGGTCTTTGAACAGGAACGGGTAATCTCCGGGCGTCGCGGAGACTGTGCGTACTGCCACACCGCGATATCCGGGGTGCCCGAGGCCTTGATCGAAGGTGGCGTTACCGTGCAGCCGTTCGAGGGGGGACAGGCGTCCTGATAGACAAACAGTGCGACGGGGTGCAGATGCTTTGCAGCTATCTGCTCACGAACATCCTGTGCGGTGGTGATCGTCTTACCGGGTGAATCAGGGACAGGCTGGCCGCTCAGGTAGACCCCGGGCAGATAGGAAGATGTCGCAACCGCCTCGGTCCAGGCGAACAGGTACGCAGACTGTTCGGGAAGCAGACGTCCGCCCTCTTCCTGGTCCAGAAAGACGATTGTGCCTTTAGGAAAATGCTCACGCTGTGCGGCTGCAATGGCGGCCGTGGCATCCTGTCTCCCCAGCGCGGCAGGCGAGGTCCCTTTTCGTCCGGCTCGCTGAATCTCCGCATCCAGCCGTCCGTTGAAGAGCACGAGGAAACCAAAGTTGTTGCCTAGCAGAATCTCCCGCTTCCCCTGCCACGAGTTCACATTCTCCCCGGGAGGATTGTTGAGCCAGTAGCCCGCGAAGGCAAAGTGTCTCCGCAGGGCAGGGAGCGCCGCATCGCCGGGATAGAGATTCCGATCGAAGCCAGGATGCTGGCCCGTTCCCGATTGAACCTTTTCGTCCGGCGCGTTTCTCTGTGCAGGCAAAAGAGTTGCTGCCGAGGCGAGACCGAAAACGATAATTGTGGAAAGAATGCGGCGCATGAGGTCGTCTTTTCTCAGAGTACACAACGTAGCTATGCTAAGTTGCTCCTAGAGAGACGAGAGAGGAGCGACAGGATGAGTGTTACAGCGACGGACCCGCGCTACCCCATTGGAAGATTCGAACGGCCCGAGACGATCACTCCTGAGGAGAGACTGAACGCGATTGCTACTCTGGCCGAGTTACCCGAGCAGCTCCGTAATGCAGTAGACGGGCTGAATTCAGGACAGATCAACACTCCTTATCGTGAGGGCGGATGGACGGTGCGACAGCTCATCCATCACATCGCGGACAGCCATATGAACGCTTTCATTCGCGTTCGCCTGGCGCTGACTGAAGATTGGCCCACGATCAAGCCCTACGACGAGAGTGCATGGGCCACATTGCACGACTCCGCCGCTCCCGTCGAGTGGTCGCTCGAGCTGATCGAGAGTCTTCACGCCCGCTGGGTGATGATGCTGCAGTCCTTGACGGAAGAGCAGTGGCGGCGGGGCTATCGGCATCCTGAGAGCGGCGACACGCCCCTCGATGTGGCGACGTTGAATTACGCATGGCACTCGCGCCACCATATCGCCCACATCACGCATCTGCGCACCAACGAAGACTGGTAGTTCTCTACCGATGCAGCTTGGGACCTATGGGGGCGTTCGTTTCACAGGGCAAAGCACGTAAACCGATTGAAGAGCAGTCGCCGGAGAAGATTGCCTCCACGATAGAGGAGTTTCTCCTCGGCCATCCTGCGGCCGTGATGATCGAAGACGGTCGCGTCATCTTCGATATGCGAGTGGCGAAGTACAGGCTCGGCACAGAGCATGGTCGCTGCACGCTCCAGCTCTGGAGCGACGACGCCAACATCGTGCGGCGGGTCGTGGCCGTCGAAGAGAGAAAAGAGATTCTGCGTCTCTCCGTCCTTCGCTTTGGACAGACCCGCCCCCAGACCCTCGAGATCGCGGCAGACCGCGACCGCAGAGCACCCTCCACGCGAGAGGCCACGCGTGTGAAGTACCTCCGCGTGCTTGAGCGCGTGCTGACACGCTCCTTTCCCGAGTGGAAGCCCGACGGGCTGCGAACAGCGATGGACCTGGAGAAGAGCTTCGGTCCGGCCTATGCGCGCGGCTCGCTCACACAGGGACAGAAGGCGTGGGCCGTCGTCGCCGTCAATCCTGAAGAGACGCAGGCCACCATCGACGGCATTCTGACCATCGGCATCCTCTGGCTCGAGCACTGCCGCTCCATGGGAGATGGTCGCCGGGTCTGGCAGGGCCTGAAGATCATTGTGCCGCGAGGGTCCGCAATGCTCACCGCTTCGCGCCTGTCGTGGCTCAACGACCGCATGGCGCAGTGGGAGTTGTGGGAGCTCGACAGCCATACCGAAGAGCTGGAGCAGCGCGAGGCCGCCGACACCGGCAACATAACCACCCGCCTCATCCACGCGCCCGATCGCAACGCTGTGCGTGAGCGCTTCTCCGCCGCCGCTGCGCGTGTGATGTCGCTTGTACCCGAATCCATGCGCCCGCAGGTGGAGGTCATCATCGCCAGCGGAGCCGAGATGGCCTTTCTCCTCCACGGACTGGAGTTTGCGCGAATCCGGTCGGGGTACGCGGGCAACTCCTTCAATGTGCAGGAAGAGATCACCTTCGGGGCTGGCCCCAGCGAAACTCCTCTCGCTGACGAGAACGAGAGCACTCTGCGAGAGCTCGTGCAGAAGCTCTTCGAACGCAGGCACGCGGGGGGCGACCGTCGGGACCCGCTCTATCGCATGCAGCCTGAACGCTGGCTCGAGAGTGCGCTTCGTCAGGACCTCGAGCCGCTCGCCCCCCACCTCGACTCTCGTCATATCTACACGCAGGTACCCGCGTTTGCCGCTGGGGACCGCGGTATGCTCGACCTGCTCGGCGTCCTTCGCGATGGCCGCCTTGCCGTGATCGAACTCAAGGCCGACGAAGACCTGCATCTCGCATTGCAGGGGCTCGACTACTGGATTCGCGTGCGCTGGCATCATCTGGCCTCTGAGACCGGAGGGCTGGGAGAGTTTCAGCGAGTCGGCTACTTCAACGGCATCCTTCTATCGCAGCTTCCGCCAAAGCTCTATCTTGTGGCTCCGGCTCTGCGGGTGCATCCGGCCACTGAAGTCGTACTGCGGTATCTCTCTCCGAAGGTTGAATGGGAGCTGGCCGCGCTCGACGAGCGTTGGCGAAAAAAACTGAAAGTCGTATGGCGAAAGCGCAGCACAGACCCGCGCGAGAGGTAGCATGGCTGTGCATGTCAGGAGGAGATGAATGCGCTGGCTTTCGTATGGTGCGGTGCTGGTGGTCTGTCTCTGGGGAGTTGGGGCTGGGGCAAAGACTGCGTTTGCGGCAGAGATGGTCGTCACGAACCGGCAGGGTGTAACGCTTGCTGTCGCCCAGGACGATACGGAACCAGCGCTCGTGCTGACGCTGCCGAATCGGCCGGGCATTGCGATCAGGGTGCTCTTTCCCGAGCATGTTACGGTGAACCGGCGCGGCGCGAACGATGTCGAGCGTCTGTATCTGTATCGTCCCGGCAAGGCGGGGGTGAGGCCTCAGTGGCGCGTTGCAGGAAGCACGCTTACGTACGAAAGCGACCTGAAGCAGGACGTTCACCTGCTGGCGCGTGCGACGCTTGAAGACGATGGCATCCTCTTTCACTATGAGCTGAAGAACCGTTCGCAGGTGGACTATGAGACGGTGAACTCCATCACGGACCCGAGGATGCTTGCGAGCCTGCATGATGAGCGTCTGGAGCGAACCTATGTTCATTACAAGGATGGCTTCGCTCTTCTGGGGGCCGAGACGCCCGAGCGCCTGACAATGCCGCTTGTGCAGTGGTTTCCTGTACGCTATCTGGCCTCCTACACGTGGCCTGTTCCCGCGCAGCGTGTGGAGAAGCGAGGGGACGACATTACCTACTACAACACCTCTCGGGCGGTGGATGAGCCGCTGATCGCAACGGTCTCGACCGACCGCCGATGGGTCGTCGCCAGCTTTACAAAAAACACCGGTAACGTGTGGAGCAATCCCGAACTGACCTGCCAGCACGTCGATCCCTCGAAGCCGCTGCCTGCAGGAGGAGAGGCCGTGATCGAGGTAAAGGTGTTGATCTTTCAGGGCACACTCGATCAGGCTTTGGAGAAAGAACGGGCGCAGCGACAGGCGTTGCAGTAGGGCTTAGTCGCAGCCTGCGCCGATGGCCTCAAGTGAGGTCTCGTGCGACTCGATTGCATCCTCTGCGCTGGCTGCGGGAGGAGCGGTGAAGAAGCGCTCGACCGCGTCAATGACGGCGTTGCCGTTCTTCGACTCGAAGATCTTCTTGCGCAGCCCGCCCCCGCCCGGAACGCCATGCGTGAACCACGCGGCAAACTGCTTCATCTTGCCCACGGCATCGCGGTTGCGCTGCTCGCGTGCGATCTGTCCAGCGGCGGTAATCGCGGCTGCACGCGCAGCTTCGGCCGCCTCCTCAATGGCAATCTCATCGACCAGCATCTGGAAGTAGGTGCGGATCATGCGATAGCGGTCTTCGTTGGTCGGTACATCGTAGGTACCAACACCCGTAGCCTCTTTCGTCGCCGTATACTGCGCAATCTGGCGGAAGATCCACGGATTCGACGGTGCGGTGCGGCCGATCATTACGGCATCGCAGCCAGTCTTATCGACCATGGCGGCAGCATCCTCAGGGGTGCGGATGTCACCGTTGCCGATGACGGGAATCTTCACTGCATCCTTGACGGCGGCGATGTACTCCCAGCGCGCCTGGCCGGTGTATCCATCCTCGCGTGTGCGGGCATGCAGGGCGCAGGCATTCAGGCCACAGTCCTCGGCCATCTTTGCCAGCTCCACGCAGATAATGTGGTGGTCGTTCCATCCCATGCGGAACTTGACGGTGAAGGGAATCGTGACCGCCGAGCGGATCGCCTTGAAGATGCGCTCGATCTGCGGAAGGTCCTTGAGCAGGCCGGAGCCTCCGTTGCACGCGACTACGCGCTTGGCCGGACACCCCAGGTTCAGGTCGACGATATCGAAGCCCGCGTCCTGGACGATCCGCGCCGAGTCCGCCAGCGTCTCCGGGTTCGAGCCGAAGAGCTGCGCCGAGATCGGGTGCTCATCGTCGTAGTAGGTCAGGTAGCGCTTGCGCTTCGTCTCGCGCATCCGCGAAAGGCCGTCCGCCGAGGTGAACTCGGTCATGATCAAACCGCAGCCGGACTGCTGATTCGTCTGCGCCGTCTCGACGTCGGTTGAGGCAGAGGCCGAGGTGAACTGGCTGGCATTCTTGATGAAGCGCCGGAAGACCGTATCGGTCACTCCCGCCATCGGCGCAAGCACCGTAGCCGGAGCGATCGTCACATTACCGATCGTGAAGCTGGCAGGCACGCGAGCCTGCGCGGGCATCGCATATTCCACCGGCGAGTCCCACTTCTTCTGCTCGAGTGTGTAGCGCTTCTTCATCGTTTCTTTAGTGCTTTCTTTGTAGCCTTCTTTGCTGTTTTCTTCGACGTCTTTTTTGCGGGCTTGGAGCGTTCGGTCGTTGGGAGCAGCGCGACGTAATCCCTGGCTTCGAAGAGCAGCTTAAGGTTACCGGGTGCGGCGATGTTGGGGACAACGATCCACTCACGCATGACTCGCTCGCCCATAATCAGCTGGCGAATCTCGCCGTCGGCGATCAGCTCGGCGATGCGATCCTCGGGAAGCTTCAGGGCAGCACTCTCGTCGGGCCGGGTAAAGGCGAAGATTCGGTTGCCGACCATGAGGCAGCCGTGTCCGCGGTCGATGCCTGCTGTTGAGCCCGAAATTTGTCTCGCAAGGTCTGTTGCGAGCTGTTGCCGGAGGTTCATGGATGAGGCTCCGTCGGTTGACAGTAGAAAGGCCCCCGCACAGGGCGGAGGCCTCTCTGACTAAGTTTCCGCCTCCATTTACTTGGCGGCAGCTTTGCCCGCATCCGACTGGGCGAACTTGCGACGGAAACGCTCGACGCGTCCGGCGGTGTCGACCAGCTTCTGCTTACCGGTAAAGAACGGGTGGCAGGCAGAGCAGATTTCCAGAACGATGTCGCCCTTGTGGGTCGAACGGGTCTCAAAGTGAGTCCCGCAGGCGCACTTTACTGTAATGGTTTCGTACTTCGGGTGAATTCCTGCTTTCGGCATGGAACAGTCCTTTCGCCGGACGATCTTTTCGCCGGCTTTGAGATTGGCTTTTTTCGGTCGCGGATCGCTTGCGACGGTATGGTCACGTCACATCGATGAGCCTGTCGCGATGCCGTGCACACTTCGGCTGGGCCGAGGTGGCAAGCGCTTCCTTTATTTTAGCACTTTTGCGCCTGATTTCGCACAGGCCGGTCGTCGCCCCGACAGGCCTTATTGCTGCGATACTTGGAGACACAGGAAGCGGAACACGATGGCTGAAGTTTGTTCGATATGCGAGGGAGCAGGGCTGCGAATCGTCGAGCGGGACGGACGCCGCTTCGCCCAGGAGTGCGTCTGCCGCATCCAGCAGCGCGCCGATCTCCGGCTCAAACGCGCTGGAATTCCACGCCGTTACGAACACTGCACCCTCGAGAGCTACGAGACGAACTTCCCCTCGTCCCACCGCACCCTCGGAGCGGCCCTGTTGCGGGCCCGGAAGTTCGTCGAAAGCTACCCCCTCGAGACCGACGGCACCGGCCTGTTGCTCACCGGCTCCATCGGAGTCGGCAAAACCCATCTGGCCGTCGGCATCCTGCAATCTCTCGTCACCGAGCGGGGAGCCACAGGCCTCTTCTACGACTATCGCGACCTGCTCAAGCAGGTACAGAACAGCTACAACCCACAGGTCCGCGAGACTGAGCTTGAGGTGCTGAGGCCTGTCTTCGATGCCGAAGTCCTTGTGCTCGACGAACTTGGCGCAGCCAAGCCCACCGACTGGGTCTGGGACACCGTGGCCCACATCCTCAACACCCGCTACAATGACCGCCGCACGACCATCATCACTACCAACTACACGAACCAGGGGCCGCTGGGAACGATCGGAGGCGATGGCGCGGCCCGTCTCCGCGAAGAGACCCTGGGAGATCGCATCGGAGAGCGCATGCGCTCGCGCTTGCAGGAGATGTGTGTTGTGGTGGAGATGCAGGGCGAAGATTTCCGCCAGCGAGTCAAGCGTGCCAGCTTTACCTAACCGGCCACCCTGTTACATCACCGTGGCGAGAAGAACCAGCCCAGCAGTCAGAGCAGCAATCCGATAGGCATAATCGGCCGCCCGCAGTGAATGCGGCGCGGAACTCGCAGGAAGACCGGTTGCATCCGCAATCGCCGCAGAAGGCCGAATCTCTGCTATGGAGTTGCCGGAGTTTGCCGTTTTGTCAGTCCGAAAGCCGATCGGGGGAGTCATGGCTCGGTTTCTCCTGCTTTATAGCAGTAGATGATGCTGATGGAACTGATGATGCATCAGGACTATTTTTTCGATGATGAAAATCGGGCTAAGTTTTTTCTAACGAAACTTTGCTGGTTCCTTTCCGGGATAAAGCTTGCCAGTTTCGTCGACCGATGGAGCAGTATAAAATCTCGGCCATGAGCGACATGGAACGCAGACCCGAAGGTATGGGGCACCCCGCCGAGCCGGTAGAGATTCAAAGCGATGCGTCCCCCCGCGCTTCAGCCCCTCGTTCATCCGAGATATTCGCTACCCCTGCCCCAGAGCGATCCGCAGGAATGCCGCTCTCCGCCTGGCTGGTTGCAGGCGCAGTTGTGCTGGCCATTGTGGCTGGCCTCGTACTTTTGGGCCATCGTAAAGCTGCACCCGTCACAGGAATCCAGCCGTTTGATCCCTATGCACCCAGTCTGGCACTATCCCAGCTTCAGATGAGCGAATCCACCAGCCTCGCCGGTGGCAAGTCAACGTTTATCGACGGGCACATTCGCAATGCAGGTTCTGCCACCGTCACCGGAGTTACCGTACAGGTTCTCTTTCATAACGAAGAGCAGATGCCTCCGCAGGTTGAGACCCTTCCCCTGTCCCTGATCCGGACCCGTGAGCCTTACGTGGACACCCAGCCCGTAAGCGCTGCCCCTCTGCACCCGGGAGATGACCGCGAGTTTCGTCTCATCTTCGAGTCGATCCCCGCCAACTGGAACATGCAGATGCCCGAGATCCGCATCATCAGGGTCGAGAAGAAATAACTCTCTCGCTTTCGCCAGGAACCGTTCGTCAGACCTCTCTGGCAAGAAATACCGGCTCACCGGAAGAATTTGCAGGAGCGGGAAAGATTGCGAAATCTTTCCCGTTTGTTGAAAAACGGTTATCTTATTTATTTTCAAAGCGATAACCCTTCTAATCCTGTTTGGCACGGCACATGCTCTAGCTAAGGGTGTACAGGCGTCTGATACGGCAGACGCAGGTGCATGAGGAGCTTAGACATGACGAAAACCGGAACTAAATTTGGTCTCTCAGTTGTAGTACTCGGCACCGCGATGGGCATGAGCGCATTGGCTCAGTCGGCAACACAGGCCACCCCGTCCGCACAGGACACCACCGCTACTGCCCCGGCATCTGGAAACCAGATGAGCGTCGACGATAAGTCGACCTATGCCACAGGAAAGCCTCTCGAGACGCAGTCCAAAGAGGGTTTCTGGGGACATTTGAATCCACTGGCCCGTAAGAAGTGGGTTCACAGACAGCTTGATCCCATCAAGGATCGCACCAACGAGCTGGATCAGCTTCAGGCAAAGAACGCCAACGATATCCGTGATGTAGACACCCGCGCCACTGCCGGGATCAACAAGGCTCAGAGCGCAGCCGAGCTGGCCGATCAGCACGCTGCCGATGCATCCAACCGCGCCAGTGCGGCCCAACAGACTGCAACGACTGCCAGCACGCGAGCCAGTTCGTTGAACACCACCGTCAGCAACCTCGATCAGTATCAGGAGGTCGCTTCTACATCGGTGCCGTTCGCTTCCGGCCGCACCAGCCTCGGTCCCAAAGCGAAGACAGAGCTGGATGATGTAGCAGCAAAGCTGGCCAACGAGAAGGGATACATCATCGAGGTGCAGGGTTACAGCCGTTCCGGCGTTCAGACCTCGCAGGCGATGGCCGATTCGGTCGTTCGCTACCTCGTAACCGAGCACCAGGTTCCGGTCTTCCGTATCTATCGCACCGGTCTTGGAAAGAACACTGCTAAGCCAGCAGCAGATGGCGAGAAGGCTGTAACCAATGGCGTCCGAGTAACGTTGCTGCATAACAGCCTGGCAACGATGGACTCCAGTTCGGCATCCAACAAGTTGCCCGCCTCACCCCAGCAAGCAACGCACACGGGTATCAGTGCACCACCCGAGGCAAATCAGTAAAGCAGCAGCCCTCCCCCAAAGGGCGGCATAGTTGTGGCCGAGAGGCTCCTCCGATGTCGCCCGCAAGTTTCGACGGTTTGTCGGAGAGTGGCCAAGATCACTCCCGCAATAGACTCTCCTAACCAGAGAGAACCAAGGCAGATTGGCCCCTCAAGCGAGGGGCCGTTTTTTTTAATGTTGGGGAGTCACAACCGGTAGAACCAAGGGAGATGCGGTAGAACAATCTAAGATGCTAGGCCACCACCTGGTGGATTGCAAGAAGTTGTTCCAGAACGCCCCGAAGATGGTTCAGGTGCAGGGCATTGGCTCCGTCGGATTTTGCGTGCGGCGGGTCGTTATGCACCTCCAGAAAGACGCCGTCCACCCCTGCGGCCACAGCGGCCCGTGCCAGGATCGGAATAAACTCGGGCTGGCCTCCGGAGACCCCATTGGCTGCCGAAGGTGTCTGGACTGAGTGAGTTCCGTCGAAGACCACCGGCGCAAATCCCCGCATAATCGGCAGGGATCGCATGTCCACCACCAGGTTGTTATAGCCGAAGCTTGCCCCTCGCTCCGTCAGCGAGACGCTCTCGCAGCCACTCTCTCGAACCTTCTCGACGGCATGGCGCATATCGGCGGGAGCTACAAACTGGCCCTTCTTGATATTGATGGCCCGATTGTTTTGTTTCGCGGCCTCTGCCGCAGCGATCAGAAGATCGGTCTGGCGGCACAGGAAGGCCGGAATCTGAAGGACATCGACAGCCTCAGCCACACGGGCGCAGTCCTCAGCGGTATGGACATCGGTCAGTACGGGAAGCCCGGTTGCCTCGGAGATACCCCGCAGAATCCGTGATCCCTCGACAAGGCCGGGCCCCCGAAAACTATGAATCGAGGTGCGGTTGGCCTTGTCGTAGCTGGCTTTGAAGATATAGGGGATGCCGAGGTCCGAGGTGATCCGTTGGATCGAGTCCGCCATCATGCGAGCGTGCGTCTCGGATTCAATGACACAAGGGCCGGCGATAAGGAACAACTTCCCCCGCCCTACAGAGATATTGCCGATTTCAAAGGGATGACTCACGGATTTTATTTGACCACAGCCGCGTAGGCCGCGTTTGCTCGATGGATCTCCCTGTCAGTGCTGGGAGACGGAGAGAAGGTTTCCGTCGGGATCTTTGAACCACGCAACCTTGGCCCTGCCCGTTGGATCTGACCAGATTCCAGCGGCATCCTGTTCAAGGAAGGGGTAACGTTCAAAGACGATGCCCGCGGCGGAGAGCTCACGAACGACGGCCTCGATATCCGGAACCATCCAGCCAAAGATCGTGTGAGGCGAAGGGCTGAAAGACTCTATTCGCACAACCCGAATCTCGACACCCTTGGAGCGAAGGACGATAGCGAACGGATCGTCGGAGAGAAACTCCAGGCCGAGGACGTCGCAATAAAACCGCCGGGCACGATCGGCGTCGATCGTGAGGATGAATGCGTTGGGTTCGAACTGCGCGAGCATAGTCTCTCCCTGACCTGCATGTGTAGACCATAGCCCGGTCTCGTCGAAGCGATTATGTCAGAAAAGTTCGTTGCGAGCGAGAGCGAAGCTACAGGAGAAGCTCCCAGTCCTGGGATACGAGATCTTTGCCGAAGGCGGAGTACGGCTTCTCATGCATGAGCCGATAGCCCTCCTCAACGTAGATGCGACGTGCGGCATCGAGAACACTGTTCGTCCAGAGCACAATGCGGCGGTAACCGGCACCTCGCGCGAACTCCGTACACTGTGCCACCAGCGTTCTGCCCAAACCCAGTCCTCGCGCAGAAGGATCGATGAGAAGAAGCCGCAGTCGAGCCGTCGGGATGCCTTCGGCAGGTTGCTCCCGATCACGCACCAGAAAGACGCAGCCCACGCGTTCGCCATCGCGCTCGGCGATCCAGCATCGCTCACGCTCCGGCTCAAGCTGATCGATAAAGTCTGCCGCGATACGGGCAACGAGCGCCTCGAATCGTTCGTCCCAGCCGTACTCCTGCCAGTAGAGCAGCCCGTGACGTTCTATCACCCAGCCCATATCCCCCGGCCGATGTGCGCGGAGAATAATGGAGCGACCCGTGGTTTCCTCGGACATTATTGCTTGAGCGATTTACCGAGATTTGTGAGCAGCAGCGTGAAAAACGAGAGTCCACGTCGTCCATCGGCACTGGTTGCCCGCCGAAACAACTGCCACGTCGAGGGAGGATTCCTCTCCTGCCGATGATCTTCCGAGCTCCTCCGCAAAGCCCCTACCATAGGGGCAAGTACCGACGGATCGAGCGACGCAATTATCTTGCCCGCCTCCAGAAGATTCAGCAGGGCTGCTTTCCCTTCAGGCGTATTGGCGGATTCGGCAAGCCGGCCTGCGATCTTGTCTCTCGCGCTGATCAGTCCATGCACGGCGTCCAGGGTGCCGTTTTCATGGGCTGCCTGAAGAATGTCATAGACCACCAGCAGAGCCTCTGCGTGTTCCCGTGGAGCGGTGGCAAGTCGCCGCTCCAGTTCGAGATGTGGATCGACAGGCAGTGGTTTGAAACTGAGCGGATTGGCCATGAAGAGCTCCTGACTTCCAATCTCCGGCCCGAGATAAATCCAGGCCGGAAGACGAAGGCTGCTTATACCGTTGTCGAAGTAATCTGTACCAGCTTATCGTTCGCCCGTGTTCCCGGCAGATAGTAGTTCGGTCGAGCCCACTTGCGCTCGATCTCCAGACCATTCTGCGGCGTGCGTGTTCCATAGCGGAAGTTGTTACGCGGCAGCGGGTCCTTCTCCTTGAACGCACCCTGGTTGGGAAGAATCGTCATGCTGACGGCAGTCTCTTTGAACGCAGGCGTATGCGTCGCGCGGTCGGTATGGCTGCTGGTGAGGCGATTCACCGGCTCGTCCACGGAGTTCAACGGCATATAAAGCTGTTTGCCCTGCACGCGATCCGTAACCAGCGCCTGCACCCGAACCTCTCCATAGGCGGATCGCAGTTTGACATGGCAGCCCGTAGTAATGCCGCGCTCCTTCGCCAGCTCCGGCGAGACCTCGACAAAGTTATCCGGCGTCATCGCATGAATGCCGGGAGTACGCCGCGTCATCGAGCCCTGTTCGAAGTGCTCCAACAGGCGGCCGTTGTTCAGATGAAGATCGAACATCTCATTTCTCTCTTCCGACGGCGGAAGGTACTCAATCGGATAGAAGTGTGCCTTCCCGTCGGGGAAGTTGAAGCCCTTGGTGAAGAGAAGAGGTGTGTCCGTGCCATCTGCAGCCACCGGCCATTGCAGACTCTTGAAGCCCTCAAGGCGTTCATAGTTCACGCCTGCAAACAGAGGAGTGACCGAGGCGATCTCATCCATGACGTCGGAGGGATGTTTGTACTTCCACTTGCCTCCCAGCTTGTTAGCAATCAGCTGAATGATCTCCCAGTCGGCCTTGGACTCGCCCAGCGGCTCCAAGGCCTTATAGATGCGCTGAATACGGCGCTCAGTGGAGACGAACGTTCCATCCTTCTCCAGTGAAGCGGCGGCTGGCAGCACAAGATCGGCATAGCGGCAGGTCTCCGAAAAGTTGATGTCCTGCACGATGAAGAAGTCCAGCTTCGAAAGCGCAACAGCGACATAGTTGGCGTTCGAGTCCGAAGTGATCGTATCCTCGCCTTTGATGTACATGGCCTTGATCGTGCCTTCGAGGATGGCATCGATCATCTCGTGATTGTCCTTGCCCGTTGTCGTCGGCAGCGTGACTCCCCACGCGGCTTCGAACTTGGCCCTCACAGCCTCGTCGTCTACCTTCTGGTAACCGGAGTAGACATTGGGCATCGACCCAAAGTCACTCGCGCCCTGAACATTGTTGTGTCCGCGCAGAGGATAGGCTCCTGCATTGGGACGCATATAGTTGCCCGTCAGCAGAAGAAGGTTCGAGAGCGCGGTCGCTGTATCCGAGCCTCCCGTGTGCTGCGTGACCCCCATCGCAAAGAGAATGCAGACTCCATCCGCTGCAGCAATCTCATTGGCAACCGTCACCAGTGTGGCCTGGGGAATACCCGTAACGCGCTCCGTGTGCTCGAGCGTGAAAGGCTCGAGCGACTTCTTGTACGCCTCGAAGTGATGAACCCACTGCTCGATGAACTTCGGTTGATGCAGATTGTGATCGAGAATGTACTTTGCCACGCCGTTGAGCCACACAGCATCCGTCGACGGATTGGGCCGGATAAAGATATCGGCGCGCTCGGCCATCTCATGCTTGCGCAGATCGGCGACGATCAGCCTCTGCCCATGGAACTTGTGCGACCGCTTCACGCGAGTGGCCAGAACCGGATGGTTCTCCGCGGGATTGGCTCCAATGATCAGGACCAGTCCTGCGCGCTCGATATCCGCAATCGAGCCGGAATCTCCTCCATAGCCGACAGTCCGTTGAAGACCGGTCGTAGCCGGATTCTGGCAATACCGCGCGCAGTTGTCCACGTTATTGGTCCCAATCACCGCGCGAGCCAGCTTCTGCATCAGGTAGCTCTCTTCATTCGTGCACTTCGAGGAGGCGATGAACGCAAGCGCATCAGGGCCGTGAGCCTGCTTGATCTCGGTGAACTTCTTCTCGATAAGATCGAGAGCCTCCTCCCATGAGATCTCGACGAAGGTATCGCCCTTGCGAAGAAGAGGTTTGACAAGACGATCGTCCGCATTGATGTGTCCCCACGCAAACTTGCCCTTGATGCAGGTGGAGATTCCGTTTGCCGGGCCATGCGTCGGCTCGATCTTCAGGATGTGCCGGTCCCGTGTCCAGACCTCGAAGCTGCATCCCACCGCGCAGTAGGTGCAGACCGTCTTCGTTCGTTTCACGCGAGCATGCCGCATCTCCGACTCAATATCGGAGAGCGCGAGGATAGGGCCATATCCGATGGGAGGCTCGATCGCCTTCACCACATCGATCATCTCGTCGAGCACGTCATGCGGCAGGTTCGTGAGATAGCCCGCATGGCCAAGCATCGACTTCTCCATCAGCGCATTGCACGGACAGACCGTAACGCAATGGCCGCAGGAGACGCACGAGGAGCCGTCGATCTTTTCACCGCCGTCCCACAAAACACGCGGATGATCGCTCTCCCAATGGATGGAGAGAGTCTCATTCACCTGCACATTCTGGCACGCCTCAACACAGCGGCCGCAGAGAATGCACTGGTCGGGATCGTACCGGTAAAAGGCGTTGGAGTGATCCTGCGGATAGGGCTTATGGGTAAACGGCCGAGCCTGATGTTTTACATCCAGCACTGCAGTCGTATTGTGGATCGTGCAGTTCTGGTTATTGTTATCGCAGACCGTACAGTAGAGCTCGTGGTGCTCGAGGATGCGGTCGAAGGCCTCCCGCTGAGCGATATCGACAGTGTCCCCTACGGTAATGACATTCATCCCCGCCGTAATCTGGGTCCCGCAGGCTCGCGCCAGCTTGCCGTCGACCTGCACCATGCAGGTATCGCAGCTCTCGATGGGGCCCATCTGTGGCACATAGCAGACTTGCGGCAGCGGCTTCTGCTGCTGGCTTGCCCGAAAATCGTTGATGACGTCAACGAGCAGATCGCCGATACGAACGGGGAGGGAAGCTCCATCGATCGTGATCTGCGTATCGGGAGTGTGATCGCGAGGGGTATTTAGCAGAGGACGTGGGACAGCCATATTGGCTCAGATGCTACATGAAATTGGGACGTTGCAGATTCTGCTCTGGAAACGAATTCAAACATGCTGCCTTGAGCGGGCTAAGCCACATAGAACATCAGCTGGTAATGTATGCCTATCGCGACGCCGAAGTGCCCTCTCTATCCAGGCAGATCCAGAATCTGGTAAGCCACCCGCAAACCGGAGCGCATAGCCGCATGTACAGTCCCCCAGTGGCCCGTAGTGTCGGTGTGTTCCCCTGCAAAGAAGAGCGTATCGGCTACCGGCTCCGACATCTGCTTCGGAGCATCCAAACCTCCCGCACCGACATAGCTGTAAGCACCCAGAGCGAACGGATCGCCGCTCCAGTTATGGGTATAGCAGCCAAGCAGAAGCTGACGGATACGGTTCGGTTTTACTGCGAAGATGCGCGCCAGCGTGTCGCAGGCACGATCAGCAAGCTCCTCCTGGGTAAGGTTCGCGAGTGCCGCGGACCGCGGGCCGCCGATCCATCCCGTCAGCAGGGGAGTGGAATCCGGGTGTGTCGTCCACCATACCGGAGGCATCTCTCCGAAGCTGAAGAGAAAGCCAAGATCCTCGATCGCCGAGGTGCGCGGCAACTTCGTCCAGAACTGTTCCCGGAACAACAGCGTAAATCGGCAGGCATGGCCCATGCGAAGCTGTGAAGCGGCTTGCAGGACGGTCTCCGGGCGAGGCTCTATGATCAGGCTGCCCGCCTGCAGAACACCCAGCGGAACCGTGACGACCGCACACTTGGTGGAGAAGATCTGATCGTCCGTCACGATCTGCACCGAGCCCGGGCTCCAGTGAATCTCCCGCGCCGGTGTATTCAGAAGAATATCTCCGCCATAGTCAACGATGCGTCCTGCCAGGTACTGCGCGACACGATCGTAGCCCCCGCGCACATAAAAGGCTTGATCTCCTTCGATGGACTCCTCTGCCTTCTGCTGCGCGCCCAGCGAAGCCGCGCTGATCTCTCCGGCATCTGCAGCGTTGAAGCCTTCGACGAAGCCGGTGACAGAGGCTCTCTCAGAGTCGCTGGCCTTAAGTGTGGAGAGGTATTGAGCAAAGCTCACATCGGGACCGCTGAAGTCTTCCAGACCTTCCAGTAGATGAAAGGCTCTATCGTCTTCAGCGCACGGCTGAAGCGAGCCACCATTGAAGCATCCCTGCGAGCCTCCACGTTGGTAGGTCTCCAGGCCCGCTTCCGCGATGAGAGCCCAAAGCTCTGGCGGACGGCCATGGACAAACTCCGCACCCAGTTCGAGGCTGTAACCTCCCGCGCGATGGGTAAGGATGCGTCCGCCGATCCGGCTGCGCGCCTCAAGAACAGCGACCCTGACACCAGCCTCCGCAAGAGTCCGAGCTGCGGTAAGGCCGGCCATGCCCGCCCCAATCAGCGCGACTTCGCAGTCAGAAGTGTTCATTCTCAGTTAGATGCACGTGAAGCAGTAACGTGAACCTTGCGAAGCCGGGAAGACGCCGAGGTCCTACCTCGAGGGAGCTCCAAAACGCTCCTGCACAAACTTGAGCGCCTCCGCCTGGGTGGTCACCACCCCTTCAAGCTGCGCATCCTCCGCCGCCTCCAGCATCTTTTTGAACCGCGGCCCCGGCCTGTACCCTGCGACGATCAGCTCTCTTCCCGTAAGAAGAAGCTTCGGCTGAATAGATTCAACAGGTGCCGCTTCGTATCTTGCCTTCGCGAACTCATAAAGGCTGAGGTCGCCATGCGATGAAAGACAGTCCATGCGATGCAGCGCCAGATGCTCGTCGAAGTGTTGCAGGCGAAGAAAACGCTTCAGCGTGGATTCGCGCATATGCTGGACATCGCCGAAGCGCATATGGTTTTTCACCAGAGCGACGATCTGCGTAATCTCTTCCTTGGAGAAGCGAAGACGCGCCAGAATCACCTCGGCCATGCGGACTCCTACCTCCACATGCCCGTTAAAACGAATGCGGTCATGCGGGTCGGCGGGGTCGGGAGCACGAAAGGTTGCAGGCTTGCCCACATCGTGCAGCAACGCTCCCCACGCCAGCGTAGGCGAAGCTCCTGTGGGCAATTTTTCAAGGAGCAACATCGTGTGAATCCAGACATCGCCCTCGGGATGGTACTCCGGCGGCTGCTCGACTCCATGCAGCTTCGTTATCTCGGGAAGAATATAAGGAAGAACGCCGAGCTGGTCCAGAAGTTCGAATCCGCGCCGCGCACCGCCCTCCGTAAGAATGAGGGTGAGCTCATCGCGAATGCGCTCAGGACTGACCACGGTGATCTGCGCCGCAAGCTGGCGGATGGCAGCAGCGGTCGCGGGCTCGATCTCGAATCCTAAGCGGGCCGCAAAGCGCACAGCGCGAAGCATGCGCAGCTTGTCCTCGGTAAAGCGCAGCACAGGGTCCCCGATAGCGCGAATGAGGCCTGCCGCAAGATCCTCGCGGCCTCCCACGTAGTCCAGCGTCGCCTGCGTCGCATCGCTCGTCTCCTCGTAGACCGCGGGATCGAGCAACATTCCGTTGATGGTGAAATCACGGCGCATGACATCTTCGCGAGGATCGGTAGAGAAGCGCACAGCATCCGGCCGCCGTCCATCGGTGTAAACGCCATCGTGACGGAAGGTAGCGACCTCCGTCGAAACTCCATCAGGCTCACACACAAGAACAACGCCGAAGTGTGCGCCCACAGTCAAAGCCTTCTTGTCCGGAAAGAGCGAAAGAACGACCTCCGGCGTGGCGCTGGTGGCAACGTCGTAATCCTTCGGCTCTAGTCCAAGCAGAAGATCGCGCACGCAGCCGCCTGCAAGATAAGCCTGATAGTCTGCGCGTCGCATCGTCTCCGCAATGACGCGGGCTGCCTGATATCTCGGATTTACGAACGCGGCCATCTCGTCCCCTATGATAAAGAGATGCGCGATGCGATCCAGAGCGAAGAGACCAGAGGCCTGATTTTAGGCATCGAGAGCTCGTGCGACGAGACAGCCGCAGCCGTAGTGCGAGGTGGCACGGCTGCTCTGTCGAACATTGTTGCCTCGCAGATGAACCTGCACGCCAACTACGGCGGCGTGGTCCCCGAGCTCGCCTCGCGCGAGCATCTTCGCAACGTGGTTCCTGTAGTTCGCGAAGCGATAGAGCAGGCAGGAATCTCGCTGAAAGATATCGATGCCATCGCGGTCACCGAAGGGCCGGGGCTGGCCGGTGCGCTGCTGGTGGGCATCACCTACGCGAAGGCGTTGAGCTTCGGTTTGGGAAAGCCGTTGATCGGCGTCAACCATCTCGAAGGACACATCCACGCCGTGCTGATGGAGGCGCGTCAGAACGCCGACCGCCCGATGGAGCTTCCCTTGCTGGCGCTCGTAGTCTCCGGTGGGCACACTCACCTCTACCTCGCCGAGCAAAAGGATGAAGCCGTATGGCGTTATCGCAACGTCGGCCGCACGGTAGACGACGCAGCAGGCGAGGCGTACGACAAGGTCGCGAAGCTTCTCGGGCTCGGATATCCCGGCGGCCCCTGGATCGATGCGCTGTCACGTCGCGGAAACCCGCAGGCGGTTCCGTTCCGGTTCGCGCAGATCAAGCCTCGCCCACCTCGCGAAGGTGTCTCGCTCCCGAACAAAAAAACTCCCGCGACAGCATCGGAGAGCGCAGTAAGCTTCGACTTCTCATTCAGCGGAATCAAGACTGCTGTGCTTCGCTACATCGAAACGCATCACATGCGCGAGAGTGTGGAAAAGCGCCGAAAGGCGCTCGCCGAGCATCCCGAATGGCGTCCGGGTTCAGACGAAGCCGCTGCACTGTGCGACTCCCAGACGCTGGACCTGATCGCCTCGTTTCAGCATGCAGTGGTAGGCAACCTGCTTCGCCGGACCTTCGCTGCCGCCGAGATGTACGG